>Ga0194035_1000078_pt1 | contig 59306 bp, 52 predicted proteins | sample JunL2320m_MetaG_FD_148680 | JGI IMG/M metagenome (GOLD analysis project Ga0194035, IMG submission 148680) | Anoxic zone freshwater microbial communities from boreal shield lake in IISD Experimental Lakes Area, Ontario, Canada - Jun2016-L239-20m | ecosystem: Environmental > Aquatic > Freshwater >...
GTCTGGTGAAATAAGATATCTCAGTCCATCGACTGATGAGTTGGAATTAAGATATGGCAACTCATGATCCACCTTCGTATTCGTCAGAAAATCGATCTCAGTGAAGGTGGATGTTTTTGCGGTATGATCGTGATGGATATAGGAGAGATAGAGATCATCGTGCAGCACCGTGGGGTTTATGAGTGAGGGAGTGGGTGTCGGAGTGGGTGGAGGGTATGTGGGATAGGGTGTCATCGTGGGAGTACTGGTGGGTGTGGCAGTAGGAAACAGTCGTGCAATGGGTGATGTGACATCAGGCAACTGCAAGTAAGTATCATCGCGTGTGACGTACCACCCAGTCAATAGATAGGAGAGGTAGATGATCAGTAACCATAAGGCGATACGGATGAGCTGCTCACTCGGACGTACAGAGCGAGCAAATATAGTTCGTATGGATGACATCAGCTTCATATAGAAGACAATATAGCGGAGTAAGTACGTGAATACAATCATGATGTGGATACAAATACAATACACATATTTGAAATCATGTCGCTGTGGTACATTTGCTTTCAGCAGAAAGTAACACTGGGTCAGTCCGTAAAGGTCTGACGCCCAAAGGATGATAGAACACACGGTTCGGGACCGTGATGTCAGGGGTTCCCGCCAACGAGTCGGCGTCCCGACTCAAATGCGACGATATCAAGCGGAGTCTTGGACAGCTGTATCTTGGTACCCGCGTGTATGTTTTCAATAGCGTTGTCCTCGCAAAGAGTATATCCATTGGGGGTCACAGTGGTTCCCATACAATCGATGGGCAGGCGCTCGAGCTGTTGTGATTCGATATCGAGCGCATAGACTATGCCTGTCTTTGAGTGTGGGTATTGCCGATCCAACAAGCTGAAAATTATTTTGTTATCTTGCACGACATGGGGGCTTATGATGTGAGAATTTAGGTCTGCATGCAAAGTTCCACTCGCTGAGGAGGTTTGATCGAGAGAAAAGAGAAGGCGTTTGGTATACGAACGAAGGTCGTATTGGAATAATTGACTATCGTATAAAATCTTTTCGTCATATCTGAGTTTGGACTCATCGATCGTATTACTGGTCACATACGCATAGCGATACTGCGAATCGAACACTGGTGTACTATGGCCAACTGAGATGTTTTTTAATTCAACTCTAGTAGAAGAATCCATATGTCTCCGTACTAACCGATTACATGAAGCTGCCTGCTCTACAGTAGTATTAATAAATTGTACTTCTGCAAAATTACATCTATCAATAAGATACATGTTTCGATGAACTTCATCAAAGGAGATGATATCCCCATCATATTTATGAGTGTGAATTGTTCTCTCAATGCCGCTAGGGTTTACCGTATGGATTTCGGTATAACACTCGCTCGGACAGCTAGATTCAAATGGGAAAAGAATTTTAAAAAAGAGCAAGTTGGCATTACTGTCAAAGTGAAAGCCAGTGAGAGTAGGTGAGGAGGGGCCGGAATAGAGGGAGTCTGGTAATTTATAGACAAGTTTGAACTGAGCAACTGATCCTTCGCTTAGATTTGCAATCTCGATCACATTCCAAGACGTGCGAAAGAAATGTATTCCGTCTGGTGAAATAAGATATCTCAGTCCATCGACTGATGAGTTGGAATTAAGATATGGCAACTCATGATCCACCTTCGTATTCGTCAGAAAATCGATCTCAGTGAAGGTGGATGTTTTTGCGGTATGATCGTGATGGATATAGGAGAGATAGAGATCATCGTGCAGCACCGTGGGGTTTATGAGTGAGGGAGTGGGTGTCGGAGTGGGTGGAGGGTATGTGGGATAGGGTGTCATCGTGGGAGTACTGGTGGGTGTGGCAGTAGGAAACAGTCGTGCAATGGGTGATGTGACATCAGGCAACTGCAAGTAAGTATCATCGCGTGTGACGTACCACCCAGTCAATAGATAGGAGAGGTAGATGATCAGTAACCATAAGGCGATACGGATGAGCTGCTCACTCGGACGTACAGAGCGAGCAAATATAGTTCGTATGGATGACATCAGCTTCATATAGAAGACAATATAGCGGAGTAAGTACGTGAATACAATCATGATGTTTGGATAGGCTGCTCTGTGGTATATTTGCAGAGACAATATATCGATCTTTTACTTGATACTCAATCAGTGGAGAACAAGAATGCGGAATGTAGTTCAGGCTCTGTCCGTAGGGCGGATGACGCCTGGAGGATGGTAGAACGGTGTGATTCGGAATGTAGTTCAGATGGTAGAACACACGGTTCGGGACCGTGAGGTCAGGGGTTCAAGTCCCCTCATTCCGACTGATGAATGTGGCCAAATGAGCCATGTGGCTGGGCTCCCCCCTCCGGGCGTAGCCCTACGAGCGGAGCCTCGTTCACGAATTCATCCCGCTTTGCGGGACGAGGGAGGGAAGCGAGAGAATCGAACTGGGGGTGTAAAGATTTGTCAGGCATGGATCCCGGGTCCCACCTCTTCGGTGGACAGGCAAGCCCGGGATGACAGACAGGGTGGGTGAAGCGAGAGAATCGAACTGGGGGTGTAAAAAATCTAGTCATTTCATTTCGACCCGCTGACCTTCGTCTCAGGATTGCGATCGGTCGTGGCTTTGCGGCGCGGTTGACCGAGGACACCTTTTTGCTTGCCCGTAGGCTCGTCGCCTCCTGCCTGCTCCTGCTGACGGCGCTCTTCTTCCTCTTTCTTTTTTTTCTGCTCTTCTTCTTGGATCGCACGCTGCTTTTCTTGCTCCTTCTTTTTATTTTCATGGATCACTTTATCAGTCTCGGACTTGTACCAGTTAAACTGCTCGCGCGCTTTTTGGAGGTCTTGTGCATCATGCTTTTCACCCAGTTTTTTCATATCCAACGGAGTACTCGACTGTTTGCCTTGTTTTTGCGCCTTTTCGGTATCGCGCATATGCTCATCTTGCGTAGCAGGCTCAGGAGCACCATAGAGCTGTCTCAGCCACTCGTTTGGATCGGCGAGTCGCTTGAGCGCGGCTACAGAGGGGTCAGATTTGTCTGATGATTTTTCAGGCTTTGATTCAAATTGAGTTTTCGCCATCTGCTGGCGTGCTGCTTTGAGTTGATCGGGGTTCAGTTTTGGAGGGCTCGTGGACATATGCAGGGTCAGTATACCTAATGCCAGTGGCAAGCTTCAAGCTCGATGCGCTTGACAACCACAGACCAAATCAGATAGTATCAGAGTAGTATGAGAAAAGTCAAAGTCAGTCTCAAAAAAACATCTCGAAAGGTAGCGGTGGCTCGATCTGGACACTATCCTCACAATCATCATCTCTACCCTGGCTATCACAAAGACGATCTGCATTTTGCAGTATTTTTCTGCGCAGTAGGGCTCGGAGTGCTCCTGTATCTCGTCACGATGGTCTGATCTGATTCATGATCCGCTGTCCTATCCATACAAGGACAAAGCTTCCTCCAAATACGAGACCCGTAAAAAGTGCTGGCGCTATATCACGCCGTGGAAAGGATACATCGAGCAACGTGAGCACTAAAATATGTGCAAAATACAGCTCATATGATATCCGACTACAGTAGTTCACGACTGAGCTCACCGATCTGGGGAGGAGTCGGGCGAGTAGGGGCGTCACCCAGATCACGCTTGCGACCACCGCGATGCTATACAGGAAGTAGTAGATATCGGGTGGATACTTGTGCGGGGTCATATGCAGGCTCATCGAGGTCGAAGATATGGCGAGATAGAGAATATAGAACGTAGCTGCGAGGGAGAGCGCCAAAAAAAATAATTTTTTTGGCGCTCGCGTCCGGAGCTCGCCAATGATCTGAAACGTAGGAATAAATGGTATCCACAGGAGTAGCATCCACGTGCGATACGACGGGCCAATATATGCACGATTGTACAAGGCCCAGATCTCTGCGAGTGCCGTGATCACATACACGAAGATCCACATGCGCCGATGGTTCTCATATGCATGTTGAAACCACGGTATCATACATCCGAGGATGATGAAGAGGAGCACCAGCCAGTTGTAGCTGATCCCACCTGTCACCGTGAGGTTGAGAAGGAAATCCTGCGCCGACATTGGCTTGCCCAGCGCCCACGTGAGCACGATGTAGAGGATGAGAAATATATAGTAGGGCACAATGAGCCTGCGAATACGCTTGTATCCTACTGAGAGATAGGATTGAAGCGATAAATTTGTGATAGGTTTAAATACCGAGAGTGAGCAGTAGAGGAGGATCGGCACAACAGCCTGTCCCCAGTTTGTGACCCAGGCACTCATCGGGAGTGAGCCAAAGTATGGCGTCACATGCATGTAGATGACCTGGAGGATGCTGAGTCCACGTAACAAGTCTATTGTGTGATCCCTTTGGCGCATAGGCTCTAATGATAGCATTTTCAGCTGCACTTTTAGTACAATGCAATCACATGCATCTCTACAACACCCTCACCCGCAAAGTGGAACAGTTTACAAATCTTGCGAAGCCCGCGAGCCATGTCTCACTGTACTGCTGTGGCCCTACCGTCTACGACTTCACCCACATCGGACACCTCCGCAAGTACACGATGGATGATGTGCTTCGCCGTGCATTGACCTATACAGGTTACGAGGTGAAGCATGTCATGAATATCACCGATGTTGGTCACCTCGTGAGTGATGGCGATACTGGCGAAGACAAGATGGAGACAGGGGCAAAAAAATATGGTAAAACAGTTTGGGAAGTCGCACAGATGTATACAGACTTTTTCACTAGATCGATGAAGGAGATGAATGTGCTCATGCCAACAGTGGTATGCAAGGCTACAGACCATATCCCAGGCATGATCAAGATGATCGAGCAACTGGAAAAGAATGGGTACACCTACCAGACAGGTGAGGCAGTGTATTTTGACACAAGTAAGTTCAATGAATACGAGGAACTATCTGGACAAAAACAGGACGAGAAAAAATCTGCAGTCAGGGCCGAAGTAGTCGAAGACACGAACAAGAAAAGCCCTGCAGACTTTGCACTGTGGTTCCTCCGGGTGGGAAAATTTGCTGATCATGCGATGCACTGGGACTCCCCATGGGGCGATGGATTTCCTGGGTGGCACATCGAGTGTAGTGCGATGAGCCGAGAGTACCTGGGAGATCAGATCGACATCCACACGGGAGGCATTGACCACGTGCCTGTGCACCATACGAATGAAATCGCTCAGTCAGAAGCGGCAACCGGGAAACATCCATTTGTTAAATACTGGGTGCATCACAACTTTCTGACTGTGGAAGGCACTAAGATGAGCAAGTCACTAGGAAAATTTCTCACCATCGATGATATCGTAGAAAAAGGAGTTGACCCAATGGCACTTCGACTCCTTTTCCTCCAAACACATTATAGAAATGAGATGAACTTCACGTGGGTAGCACTCGAAGCAGCACAGACTGCATATACTCGCTTTATCCGTAGACTGCGAGAGGTAGGCGAAGCAGATCCTACACTCGATACCGAGTTTGCGACAGCTATAGATAATGACCTTGACACTTCAGTCGCACTCTCAGTACTCTTGAAAGTCAAAAATCCTGATCAGGCCTTCAAAATGGATAGGGTGCTCGGGCTGGGAATCCAATCAACACTCACCATAGTTGAGGAGATACCAGCAGATATCGTCGAGCTTACACAGAAGCGCTTTGTGGCAAAACAACAAAAAGACTACGCAACTGCAGACTCCATCCGAGTACAAATAGAGTCAAAAGGATACAAACTACTCGATACCAAAGAGGGGAGTAGAGCGGTGAAGGGTAGAAACTAATTCGCAATTTGCAATCTGCAATCTGCAATCTGCAAATGGTATTAATTTCAATTCAAATTCGAATTGTGACTATTTGTGAATTGTAAATTGAAATTGTAGATTCCCCCGGTTGTTGCTTTCGATGTGTAGACGAGTATAATCATCCTCTATCCTAGGACAGAGGTCTATGAATACGTTTTATTTTTCACTCATCTTTCTCGCCGCTGGCACTCTTTTCACAGGGTTTGTATGGATTTTTACTGCGCCTCACTGGCGAAGGCTGACTATGTGGCGGCCGGTTCCACTGCTTTTTTCACTCAGCAATGCGATGCATCTCCTCTCGGGTTTCCTCTTTCCCCTTCCCCTCGAGCTTGATGTGCCCATCAGGTCAATAGGGCTCACCATATTTTTAGTGGGGGTATTTGTAGCATGCTGGGCAAAATTTGCGATGGGAAAAAGCTGGGGTATGCCTGCTCAGCACGATGAAAAGACACAGTCAGCGCTCGTGACTCATGGGCCGTTTAGCTACTCACGCAACCCGATCTATGTAGGCATGATCCTCATGAACTTTGGCACTGCGATCGCGCTCAAAAGCGCCTTTATACTGCTCATATTTGTGATCTATAACTTCATATATACCCAGATCCTGATCGAAGAACAGCTACTGAAGAAAATTTTTGGTAAAAAGTACAGTGACTATCTGCGCGCAGTCCCACGGTTTGTGTAAGTCCCACGAAAAACCTCTGGCTCCAACTCTCAATTATTAATTCTTAATTAATAATTTTTAATTACTCACCACCACTCTCGCATCCACTGCGATGAGCTGGCCATTTTTTTGGATCATCACCGGATTGAGATCGATTTCCTGGATCCGATCTGATGCAGTCATAAGGTGTGCGACTTTTGAAAGCAGATCATAGAGCTGTGCCATATTCACCGCTTCAGCCCCTCTATATCCTGAGACGAGCGCACTCAGCTTCGAATGACTGATGACATACTGGACATAGTCCTGACTGAGTGGACATACGAATCTCACCGATTCATTGATCAAGTTCGTCATCACGCCCCCAAGACCCATGACGATGACGGGGCCAAAGAGAGGATCTCGCTTTGCGCCGATGATGAGCTCGTACCCTGACACCTGCTCTTGGATCATCACATGCTCAAATCCCTCGATCTGACTCATCTGCATATATGCATGCTCTGCGTCGCTGCTCGAGGTGATGCCAACGCGCACTCCGCCCACGTCGCTCTTGTGAGATACCGAGGTCGAGGATACCTTCATCACGATCGGATAGTGGATGCCCGTCAGCTCACGATGCAAGTCAGTCGGAGTATGTACGAGCTTGATGGGAAGCATCGGGAGATCTGCCTTTTGGAGTGCAGCATAGGACTCCGCAAGGGGGAGGGTGCGTGCTAACTGGGGAGGTACATATGCATGGTGAGTACGATGCTCCATCCGGTGGGGTGCTGGTCTGAGAGCTTGCTCTGCATACATGCCTAGTGATGATATGAGCTCATCCAGATCGGTAAAAAATGGCACGCGATTTGACTCGCAAATCTTTCTAACCGTATCCAGAGACGAAGATCCGAGAAATACGGGATAAATCGGATAGGGGAGAGTGGTAGAAAGTCCGACCAACAGCTTTGCTGTTTCTTCAAGTTGGGTGTTTGCCTGTGGGGTCACGATGATGATCGCGCCATCTATGTGTACAGCGGGATCAAGTACCGCCGCTGAAGCAAACTTTGCGGCATCTGCATCGCCTCGTACATCCAGTGGATTTGGAATTGCAACTCCTGTGGATACCCCATCGTGTACGTATAGATGAGCGAGATGGAGGCCAGCTTTTTCGATCGCGTCAGCAGCGAGCACACCACATCCACCCGCATTGGTGATCACCCGTATCTCTGGACCTTTGGGTACTACGCGATAGCTCGCCATCTTGATGAGATGCATAAACTCTCTGATCGAATGCGCCCTGATGGCACCACACTCGTGCACGATCGAGTCAAATATCACATCATCCCCCGCAAGACTGCCGGTATGAGATGATGCCGCCTGTGCGCCCTGGGTGCTGGCGCCCGCTTTGATGATGATCACTGGTTTGTGACGCGTAGCGTCAGAAAGGGCTTTGACGAATCGGTGACCATCATGCACATCCTCTAGGTACAACGCGATGACAGCCGTATGTTTGTCCTGCGCGAGATACTCGAGTGTGTCTGACTCATCGATGTCAGATTTATTTCCCAGGCTGAACAAATATGAAAATCCCAGCTGTTCATCTGCGGCAAAGGTATCGATGAGGATGCTCCCGAGTGCACCGGACTGCGAGATAAACCCTACGTTGCCCTCGCTGGTGGGACCTACCAAAAAGGTAGAGTTGAGTCCTACGATCGTATTTACAAACCCAGCACAGTTGGGACCGAGGACGCGGATGCGTTTGCGCGCGAGGATCGCGCGAAGCCGATCCTCGCGCTTCTTCTGCTCATCACCATGCTCCTCCTTGAATCCTGCCGCGAGGATGACTGCATGGCTAAAGTAGTCTGTCGACCGCTCCAGCTCATCAAGGGTGACATCAGCAGGTGTGCAAAACACGGCGAGGTCAACAGGGGTGTCAAGCTTTGAGAGTGAGGTGAGTGACTCGCGGCCGAGGATGCGTCCTCCCTTGGGATTTATGAAGTACAGGTCGTGCATGTAGCCCTGGAGCAACATATTTTTGGCGACGAGGTGGCCGACTTTGTGAAAATCACTCGATACTCCCACGATCGCTACTGATTTGGGGGAGAAAAAGTGATGGAGATCAGACTGAGACATACCCAGTCAGGATAGCAGGAAAATGGAGGGGAAACAAGGATGAAAATATTTCTCAGATGCCTCCATTCTTCGCTATTCGTTATACGTTCTTCGCTATTCGCTTTAGGCTTTGCGTTTTCAGTTCTCAACTGTCAGTTAGCCCTTCTCGTTTTTATGATCCCATACATCCCCGTTGCGGTGATGGAGATACCGGCGAGGATATAGAGGATGGTGTCTGCGCCACTAGTGGTGGGGAGTCTGGTGACACCAGTGAGGGCTTTGTTTGCACAACAGTTGAGTCCTGAGGATGCTACTGAAGGATCGGAGGGACTGACACAGCGATTACTCATATCAGACACCCCACATGCGCCACAGGTAGCATCACACTTGAGTTGTGGCTTGGCTGCTACAGGGACAGCTGCGGGTGCGCCACAGTCTACGTCGCTGGTACAAGTGAGTGAGGCGGCAGGCACAGAGGTATTCGGGGCGGAAGATGAGGAGGGAGGAGTGGTGGGTACCACCGGAGGACGACCTGACAGCACTGCGCAACGTTGATTTTGACACTGTCTATAGCAACAGAGTGATCCATCAGGCATCGCGCCATCCCATCGACACATCCCATCTGCTGCTGTCCATCCACAGATACCACACTTAGCTGGGTTACAACTACCAGATCCTGATGAAGAACCAGTGGTGGGAGGACGCGTAGGGGCGGGTGTGGTGGTGATGGTACTGGGGATGGTACTGGGGATGGTACTGGGGATGGTGGGAGTGAGTGATCTCGTGATCGTGGTGACCGGAGGAGTCAGAGTGGTAGCGGGAGGCAAGATCACGGGGAGAGTAGGGCCCCCGGCAATGACCGTAACCACTGGCACCGTTGGTTGAGCTGCTATCGGATCACACGTTACTGTAGCGGTGTACTTCGTCCCTGTCAGGGTGTAGTTATTTTTTGATTCATCTCCTACCGGTTGTGTGCGCTGTTTATCGCTGTATTTTTGCACGCGCACCTCAAGGGGACCAGGAGAAAAGAGGGCTATCTGGCACGGTTCATTATTTGTATCTCCAGGTTTGCCAACGTTTAGAGTCAATTGACAATCATCATGTATATAAAACAAATCTTTACCAGATTGTGCAAAAACATACCGAAAATAGGGGCCAGTTGAGGTGGACGTGCAACCTAAGTTAAAAGTGGTTTCATTTGCAATCTGCAAGGACGATCCCGTCGCAGGTGATTTGATAGGAGTGGATGCTGCGGGAGTTTCAGCTGCCCGAGGCTCCGGCGCTGAGATGTTGTACTGGGTCTGAAGTGTGATGGATATACCTAGTGTGGCAACGAAAAAAAATACTACGACAGCCACACCTTTGATGATATCAAGAGTCCGCCGAGGGATAGATTTGGACTTGGTGAGATAGGAGGGGAGATCTTGGTGGTTCATGGACTGTGTAAATGATGTACTACGCTATACATAGTAGCAAATACAAATCTGAACGTCTATAGAGGTGGGGAAACATGAGGTATGAGAAGAATCTGCTGAATAAGATCTTTCCCCAGCCAAAGGCGGGATCAGGCACCGCCCACGTAGGGATATGCCCGGACTACGTCGGTCGGACTTGGGTCCAGAGGCTCCGCCCGTAGGCTACGCCCGGAGGGAGGGATGACTCCGCCGATTCGGCGCCGCGCCTGCAACGCTTATGCGTAGCATTGCGGGCAGGGGCAAGCATGATAACACAGGTCGATGTATAGACTCTCCGTTCCCGTTCTCCGTTTCTCTATTTCTTATTTCCCTATTTCCTAATCTTAATTACCCACCACTCCTACCGCCTCATCACCTGACTCGAAGACGATCTTGCCTGATCCTGCTTGTTTTAGTACTCTCTCCACCTCATCACGCTTGCCGAGGATCACCTGGATTTCACCCACCTGCATACGCTTTGTAAGTGCACTTCTGGGTATGTACGGATCTACAAAATCGGACGCTCCGACTTTTGATATGAGTACCTTGCGATCTGCGTAGTAGATAGTGGCTGGATAGAGATCATCCAAACGCACAATCTGCTCGTCAACACGGGTGATCCTTTTCGCATATTCTGCCGTGATCTTTTGAGAAACAGTCGAATGATTTGTGAAAATATGAGTTATGATCCGACGGTAAATGCGTGCGTACTGAAAAAGAAAGAGTGTCAGGACGATCATGGGGATCAGGAGTGCCTGCACCTCGCCACGGGGTCGGAGGTATCTATCGCGCAAGACTCGTACACTATATCCCACCGCCATCGCTGCAAAGGGAAGCACCGGCAGGAGATACCAGTTTGCATGCACATGGCTGAGTGAAAGCATAACCAAAAGGAGCATGCCATAGAGTATGGGGATGAGATGTCTCCTCACATCCCTAAACATATGCAGATATCCAACAAGTGCCACCGAACCAAACCAAATACCCACTGACTCACGCATATATCTGATGTATTCTAAGTTTGCATTTTTAAATGAAAAACGCGCAGTGCCTTGATCTGATGAAAAAAGAAAATAGCGCACATACTCCCACCCTTGCACTGCATACGCACTGAGGAGCCAAATAGTCGGCAACAATATCGCACTGGCTAGACAGTAAAAGATTTGAGTCAATGCATCTCGCAACGCATGTGTTGTACGAGGCGCATGCATAAGGAATTGATTCGCTAGATGGATACAAAAAATTGGCACGAGGTAGTAGGCGAGTGATGCCTTGGTCAGGTACACCAATCCCACACATACTCCGTACAGCACAGGCATATATCTCGACCTGCTGTGTATCACTATAAAACTGATGACTATCCACAACGTAGCGACTCCATCTAGGTTCGCTCCCCGACTACGATATATATAAAGCCCATTGGCTACGAGTACCAGCATCGTGACAAATGCGGAAAGCATGCCGTGCCGTCGATACATATACCACCCACACAGGTATACAGTCAGCATCGCTGCGAGCGCTGAGGGTAGTCGGATAGCCCACTCAGTGAGACCGAAAATCGATGTGGAAAGTACCCCAAGCCAGTAGTAGAGGGGAGGCTTGTCTATGAATACTGCCTGATTCCAGTAAGGTATGATAAAGTCGTGGGAACGAACCATTGAGCGTATCCCATCTGCATAAAATGCCTCGTCCCAGTTTTCAAATGGCGAAGCGCCCAAATTATATAAAAATAGATATACTACCCACAGTCCGAGTCCGAGAAATGCGCATATTCGCAAAGCCTTACCCATATGGTGGCCAGTATACCTCACCAACTCACTTCTTTGACTATTGTCCTACCCTTTTTTAATGATGCGGGTACGGTCACCAAGATGCTCGACGACGCCTACCTCATCGGCCCCCAGGTCACCTCCCAGCTCCCTGTCATAGCAATACATGGAGGCCCCTCAAGTGATGACACTTATGTAAAGATACTATCTGCCAAGTCCACACACCCCTCCCTACAAATCCTCGATGAGTCTCGATCAGGGCGTGGGTATGCGGTGATCGCTACCGGACTAAAAATGGCTCAATCCGAATGGGTTTTTTATACTGATGGGGATGCGCAGTATGATCTGAAAGATTTGCTCAAACTAGTTAAAGCGCAGTCAGAAACCGGAGCAGAGGTGGTAAATGGATACAAGAGTCATCGCCAAGATTCATATATGCGTGTACTTGCCGGTGGGCTCTATGCTCGGCTCGTGAGATACATACTCAGACTCCCTATCAGAGATCCTCACTGTGACTTCCGACTCATCAAAACTTCGCTCCTCGCAGATTGGCATCCTCGTGCGACAGGCGCTGCCATCATTCAGGACCTTATCACTCATCTAAAGCGACAGACGCAACGATGGGCAGAGGTAGAGGTGTCTCATCACGAGAGAGTGTATGGCACATCAAACTATACTATACTACAGCTTGCCAGAGAGACCCTTTCCGGCATGTTGCTATTTTGGAGATATAGATGAAACACATACCTTTTCAATTTTTTGATAGAGAATATGCAGAGCTTCGTGATGAGCTCCTACAGGTATGTGACAGATTTTTTGAGTCAGGGCACTACATACTCGGAGCCCAGGTTGAACAATTTGAAACAAGATTTGCAAAATCTATCGGTGTATCCTATGCAGCAGGTGTGGCAAATGGCACCGATGCGATCACACTCGCTATCAAAGCCCTTGACATAGAGCCAGGAAGCAAGATCATCACCAGTGCAGTATCTGCGTATGCTACGGTAGTAGGGATCACACAAGCAGGATGTATACCAGTACTCGTGGATATTGATCCAGCCACTGGACTCATCGACCATAAAAAAATACCGTCTGCCATAACGACAAAAACAAAGGCGATACTTCCGGTCCACCTCTATGGCCAGATGGTGAATATGAAAGAAATCACAAAGATCGCATCGAGCAATGATCTAAAAGTGATCGAGGACTGTGCGCAGTCCTACGGCGCGACCTACGCAGGCAAGCCAGCGGGAGCATGGGGGGATGCAGGAGCATTCTCATTTTATCCAACCAAAAATCTCGGTGGCTATGGTGATGGAGGACTCGTCTCCATCAATGACACAGATGGTGCAGCTCGACTCAGATCGTTACGCGCATATGGTCAGAGCACACGCTATCTCCACGATCATTGGGGTATAAACAGCAGACTGGACGAGTTTCAAGCAGCAATGCTGCGCATCAAGATGCAGTACGCGATCGGCTGGAGAAATATACGCAATGAGTATGCATCTCGCTATCGTGTAGAGATACACAGTGTGATACACCTGGAGCAGACTCCAAACGCTACTCACTCCTATCATCTCTATGTGGTCACGCATCCACAAAGAGATGCGCTCCAGGCTCACCTGTCCTCTCATGGCATCACCTCACTCATCCACTATCCCATACCCCAGCACAAGCAAAAAGCCTTTACCTATCACCATGGTCCCTTGCCTAACGCTGAAAGGTTTTGTGATTCGATCTTGTCCCTCCCCTTGAGCGCGCAGATGACAAAGGACGAAGTGGACTACGTGATTGAGGTGGTGAATATGTTTGAAAGGTCTTGATGGTATAAGTTGTAATTTCATCTTGCGCATATTGCATATGTCATTGCGAGGAGCTAGACTTGAGCATGCATTAGAGAGCGACGTGGCAATCTCTCCATGTATGGGATTGCCACGGCCTTCTCACCATGGTGAGAAGGACTCGCAATGACATGCACATATCTTTATAGACTTAGATCCCGGATCCCCGCATGGCGGGGCAAGCTCTCTGACGGGCCTGCCGGCAGGCAGGCATGTCCGGGATGACTCCGCCTCATCGGCGGACAAGTCGCTGATGCTCGTCACTTTACAGACTTTATAAACTAATGTTCTTACCATGAATGTCAAAATCTCCCCCCACTGGCAGCCTCTTCTGAAAAACGAGTTTGAAAAGCCCTACTTCAAACTTCTTGCAGAGAAAATTCGAACCGAATACCTTACCAAATCAGTGTACCCTGCACCAAAAAATATTTTTAGAGCATTTGATGAGTGTCCTCCCGAGGAGGTGCGAGTCGTGATCCTCGGTCAGGATCCCTATCACACCCCAGGAGTCGCGGACGGTCTCTCTTTCTCATCCCTCCCCGGCAATCCGATCCCTCCCTCACTGCAGAATATATACAAGGAAATAGAGTCAGAGTATGGCGGGCCCTGCGCGCCCACACCTGACCTCACGCGCTGGGCCCGCCAAGGCGTCCTCCTGCTAAACGCCTCACTCACCGTCGAGTCAGGACTGGCAAACTCCCACGCACTTCATGGCTGGCACACCTTTACCGATGCGGTGATCCAAGCAATTTCTAAATCGAAAAGTCATGTAGTCTTTCTCCTCTGGGGGAGCTTTGCGGGGAAGAAGGACGTGCTCATCGACACTTCCAAGCATCTCGTCTTAAAGTCTCCCCACCCCTCGCCCCTGTCCGCATACCGTGGCTTCCTCGGGAACGGACATTTTCGAAAGACAAATGAGTATCTGATGATGCACAAAAAATCAGTGATTGAGTGGAAGTGAACTACTTCTGATGAAAAAATACACTCTGCTACCTCTTCTCAAAATACAGCGTCACGCGTGAGGTGATCGACTCCTCTCCAGCCTGCAGATCAACAGGAGGGCCACCTGAATCCATGGATGCTTTCATCGCGTAAATTGGCATTGGGCGCGAACCGTCCCCTGACTCAGAGATATTCGTGATCGCACCGAGTCTGATCCCAAGCTTTTTGGCGAGTTTCTCAGCTTGCTCTTTGGCATTTTCTATGGCTTTATCTCGTGCCATCTCGCGATATTTTTCAGGATGAGCGACTACAAATCGAGTGTTTTGCACCTCATTTGCTCCTGCAGCTACCGCTGCTTGAGTGACTTTGCCAGTGATAGTCTTGTCCATGACTTTGATGGAGATGGTGGCGTTGCCGTTGTATCCCGCTATTTTGTTTGCACCATCAGTATAGTCGTAGTTGGGATTTACGTTGTAGTTGGTCGTTTTGACGTCTTCAGCAGAGATCCCAAGCTCCTTCACTGCAGTCACTATGGCATTGTGTACCTCATCGACCTGCTTTTGGGCGAGGTCTGCACTCGCGGCCTTACTTACCACGACTCCCACATCGACATAGGCGATATCAGGCACCACATCGACCTTGCCCTCTCCCACCATGCTAAACTCACTCGTGGTCATCGTCGTACTGGTGGTATGGATCGGGATCGAAAATCCAAATAGGCGTACAAAAAAAAGAGTCACGAGTATGGCCAGCGGAGTGAGAATATATGGGTTGCGCATAGAAATATGAAAGTGATAATAACTTACACTTATAGATCATACAGATATATGCAGTCATGGTCAACCACCATTTTTTGGCTTTGAACCAACCCTCCCATATATCCGTATCACCGGATGATCAAAGACCGTGCTCGTCTCCTCAGCGATCTCATCTGGGAACTCCATGAGTGTATACCCAAAAATCTTCAGACGAGGATACGATGCAAAGCGCGCCACAGGTACAAAGCCAAGCTTGCCGCTAAAGAGATCATCATAATACGTATTTAGCGCCGGGTACTTCGCACGGAGGAACGCACACTTTGCAAGTGAATGGAGTGGGCGAGGATCCACATCAGGATCAACGACCTTGCCCACAGGTCGACACGAGTGATTATAAAATATCCGCCTGGAGGGGACGCTGATATAGTCAGCACTCGCGATGTGTCGCTTCAGCTCAGCTTGAAGTGTGGGACTATCATCGAGATCATAGAAGTTAAATGAGATGTTGGTGATGTTGTATCCAGACGGACGGACTGCGCCAGGGCCATCGATGGGGATATCGATCACATTTGCAGTCTCAGAGAGCACAGTCGAGCCACTGGGCACATGATCATACATCCAAGCCGATGCGGCTATGCGCACATCTCTACTGGTATATATCTGCACAAATGCGATCCCTGGCACGATCATGATACAAAAGAGTAGTCCCAGAGCATATGAGGCGATCGGGCGTTTTGACTTGGCAAGCTGCTTTGCGCTGTCGATGAGGCGCAGCCACATCAAAATAGCAAAAAGAGTGAGCAGGGGGAGCATGGGTGCGAGGAATCGCGTCCATTTCGCATATAAAAAGCCATTTGCGACGAATGCGAGGACGGTCGCAAATCGTACGATCGTATGTGCACTCGATCTCACTCTGACAAAGAGAAATCCTACGATGCCAAGGAGTGTCATCATGGCTCCCAGTGCGTAGGGTAAGACCCGCACGAGTTGGAAGGAGAGTGGCTGCTCCAGGAGAAATTGGCGGGTATAAAATGGTATGACACTCCCGACCCCGACACCTGTCTCATAGGTCATGCTGCTGGCAAACTCGTTGAATGAGATGAGATTGTACGGAGATGAAATGACGGCGACCAAAACTGTCGCGATGATGAGTACGAGGACGTGCACCATCATCTGTATCGTGGCGCTGATACTGTATCGCAGTGCGATGCGTGTGAGAAACGAGGGTGGGGTATCACCTGGCGGGTCGGCATATGCGGCGAGCTGCGCTCGCCGCACCCCATATATCCGCACGCATTCTTCTACCCACCGCAGTCCAAGGGTAAATAGTGGTATCCCCACGGTGATAACCCCCGAGAGTTTTGCACCGATCGCCAGCCCACTCACGACACCCAACGTGACGACCTGTATAAATGAGACTTTGGGAAAGTGATAGAGTTGCACAGACCAATAGACACTAAGTACATATAAAAGTGCGAGCAAACTTTCAGTGGTGCCATAGTGCGCAAACTGTATAGCACTGGGAACACATATGAGTCCTGCGAGGGAGGTGTAGATGGCGAAGCGGGTCAATTTTTTTACATACAGCACTCGAATAAGTTTGTAGAGTACGATTGCGGTGAAGACTGAGGCAGTAGCACTGATGATTCTCAATGCCAGGGCAATTTCACCAAAATCAAGTGGCGCATTTGTGATACTCATCTTCATACTTACTATCTTTGCAAGGGCGAGTCCTATATATAGCGTGACCTGACCATACGCGAAAAAAGTAGGCTGCAAACATGGCATATGCCCCAAATATACCGTGGGGCTCGAAGTGTCTTGAGTTCCTTGCCAAGTGATCTGGAACTCCCTCATAAGCAAACGAGGTATATCACTGACATGTGTACACCGGAGCTGCGAGATCGCATCGACCATATTGCGCTCATCAGGGTGCATGGGGTAGGGGAGACTCCACCCGATATTTACAAATCGAGTGTAGATCAGGAGTGCGACGAGGATCAAAAGCATCAGAAAGTGCACTATTGCTTCTTTGGATACAAGACGAATTGATTTTAAGTGCATACCCGTCAATAATACAGGAATCCCCATAGATAGGCTAATACGTAATTCTCTCAATTCGAGTCATCTTGACTCCTCACTCCGCCGATTCGGCGGAGTGAGGTGGAAAGATCTCATCCTGCAGACTCTTCAGATTCTTCGCTCCACTCAGAATGACTAGATACAAATCGTCATCGAAATAGTTGACTAGCACAATCCTCAACTCTCCATTATCCATTATCTATAGTGTATGGATTGCGTCAATCGGTTGCAAAAATGGCATCTGCACTGTATCATAAGCCCATCAGTTACATCATTTAGCACCGTTCATGAAGTACGAAATCACCTATCTCGTCGAAACCGAAGACAAATCGCCCGCAGTCATAGACGTCATTACCTCAGCTGGAGGCACCTATACCGAAACCAAAAAATGGGGTCAGAGAGACCTCGCGTATCCTATCAACAAGCTCCGCAAGGCCTTTTATTACACTGGTACCATCGAGATCGTAGGCAGTGCCATCACCGACCTCAAAAACAAGCTCAACTATGCAAAAGTAGCCATTAGATATCTCATCCTAAGTCAAGAGGAATAAGCATACAAATACGGCCAAAGGGCTGTTTTATACACGCATGTCAAGCAGATCACTCAACAAAGTCATGTTGATAGGCAACCTCACCCGTGATGCGGTGGTAAAGTTTACCTCCAGCGGCACGGCGGTCGCCACATTTGCGATAGCAACCAACAGAAGTTGGACTACTGCAGAAGGTCAAATCAAAGAAGATGTGCAGTATCACAACATAGTCGCATGGGCAAAGCTTGCTGAGCTCGTAGGCAAACTCCTCCACAAGGGGAAAAAGGTCTACGTCGAAGGCAGACTGACCTCACGCAAATATACAGACAAGACAGGAGTAGAGCGCTATATCACCGAGATCGTGATGGATGATTTCATCCTCATGAGTATGAATGAGGGCAAAAAGCCCGACCAAGCAAACGAGTCAACACCAGCTGCAGTTGAAGAGTTTACCCAAGAAGTTGAGCAACCAAAGGAACCATCATCCCAATCAATTAACCCAGATGATATCCCATTCTAATTATTTATACCTATGAAAAAACCAGACTACTTTGAAAAACTAAACACCGTCCCTGACTACAAAGATGTAGAGACGCTCACGAACTTTATCACTGCACGTATGCGTATCGTGTCACGTGAACGCAGTGGTGTAAACGCAAAAAACCAGAGAAAGCTTTCCAAGGCTATCAAATACGCCCGCTATCTGGCGCTCATCCCCACCATCTCCTACCAAGCGCAGTAATCTTGGGCACGCTGGGGACATATAGTTTTTAATGCTATAAGGTTTATAAGGCTGTTGTTCTGACAGATCCGTCCTCCCTGTACTAGTCAACCAATGTGATGACAAAGGCAGATCGTGCCTTACTGCTGTCATCCCGGCGCCTGTCCGCCGAATCGGAGGACTCGTCCGCCCTGGGCGGAGAAAAATCTGATACTGTGTGGGATCTTTCGACTCCGCTTATGCTTCGCTCAAGATGACCTTGCTTAGTCATCCTGAACGGAGTGAAGGATCTAGGTATATCTGTGATCTTTCCCCCTATTTCATTATTTCCTATTTCCCTATTTCTAGTTTCTCTATTTCCTCTTGCTCAATTCTTCGCAATACGTTTTGAGTTTTGCGCTATACTGAACTCATGGCAACCTTTGATATTGACGTGCCTGCTGAGTGGGACATCCTCGTAAAAGAGGGTAGTAAAATCAATCTCCTCACCAGTCTCGCCCAGATTTCGGTCCCTACCATCTATCCACAAACGATACCCCTCGCAAAGATAGTAGGATTTAACCCGAGCCAGATATTCAAACACATCAAAAAGGGAGTAGGCTCAGTCATCAGAAAAGGTGAAGTAATCGCTCAGAGCAAATCCCTCTTTTCCTCAAAAACATATGTCGCCGATGCAGATGGCATGATCACCCATATCGATCATGTGACCGGAGAGATCGTATATGAGCAAGTACAGCCTGATACCAGCGCAAGTGGCATCATGTCCATGGCCGAAGGGACGATAGCGGGCATCAAGCCTTCAAAGCTCACCGTGAAGGTAACAAAAACACTTGAGATAGAGCTCGAACAACCTATCGCAGACCGCCTCGGTGGACGAGTCGTACTCCCCGTATCAGGCTCTATGATGGTACTCAAACAGGAGGACATCGCCTCAAACATCGTCGTCGCCGACTCTCTGGATGACTACAGCATCTCAAAGTGCGAAGCACTCCAGGCACTTGCGTTTGTTACCCCTACCCACATACCCTCTCATATCACCACATATACCCTCAAAAAACCTCAAACATATGCAGATATCGTTGACTTTGCTCCTGCATATGTGTACGCTAACCCATCTGAGACGAGACTTACCTTTTATAAATAACTACCTTCCCATGCAATCCAAAAAAAATACCTATGTCTACGATAGTCCTGACGATCTGATCCCTCATGATGCCGAGACCTCACATTCAAAATCTCCAAACACTGATCCAGCAGAAAAGAAAATGAATAACTTCTTTGTGATTATCCTCTGTGCATTTTTGTTTGTAGCTGGTTATCGTTTGGGGCAAAATAAAAATTTCCTCAGTACGAACTTTCCTGCTCTTTTTGGAGATAAATCTCAATCAGCATCTGGCTCTTCGCTCCCTTCAAAGGCGATGCAGAGACAGCTTGACTCAAATGATAAAAATATCGATTTCAATCTCATGTGGGAGACATGGGAAAAGCTCGACAGTAAATTTGTAGACAAAGAAAAGCTTGATAAAAACAAGATGTTCTATGGCGCCATCAAGGGAGTCGTAGCATCACTCGAAGATCCCTACACCTTTTTCCTCACTCCTGAGGAAAACAAGCAATCAAAAGAGTCTCTCGGAGGACGATTTGAGGGCATCGGTGCGCAGCTGGGTACCAAAGAAGGGATGATCGTCGTCATTGCGCCACTCCCAAACTCTCCTGCACTCAAAGCAGGTGTCAAGGCAGGGGATGCGATCGTCGAAGTCGACGGGGTTTCTATCAAAGGTGAGCCTATCACCCAGGTAGTCAGCAAGATCCGCGGTACCGCAGGCACCACGGTGACGCTAAAGATATCTCGTGACGGCAAGATGCTCGATATCGCGATCATACGCGACAAAATCCAAGTAAATATCTTTGAGGTGACATATGAAAATAAGACTGCCATCGTGAAGATGAGTCAGTTTGGAGACAATACGATCGCAGAGTGGACGAGAGTGAGCGAGGAGATAGCAAAGAAGTACTCATCAGGCGAGGTGTCAAACATGGTCCTTGACCTGCGGGACAACCCTGGTGGCTACCTCGATGCAGCGGTACACATCTCATCAGAGTTCCTCCCCTTGGGCGAGCTCATCGTCAAACAAGAATCACTTTCCAAAAGTATCGACTATCGCGTGAAGCGTGTCGGTGTCCTACCCAAAATCCCAGTAGTAGTCATGATAAATAAAGGCTCAGCATCTGCTGCAGAGATCCTCGCAGGGGCTCTCCGTGATCAGAAGCGCGCAAAGCTCGTAGGTGAGAAGTCATTTGGTAAAGGCTCAGTCCAAGAGGTGCTTGAGCTCTCAGGCGGCGCCGGACTTCATGTGACCGTAGCAAAGTGGGTACTCCCTGGTGGTGATTGGATCAACGGCAAAGGCATCACCCCAGAGACTGAAGTGGTGAATACTGAGATCGACAAGCAAAATACTGTAAACGCACGCAAGTCTGATATCCAGCTCGATAAGGCGATTGAACTATTGAAATGAGATCATGAGGTGTGCCAGTGCGGGTTGACGTACGTCAACCCGCACCCTGCATCGAGTACTTACCTGCCTAACTACGAACCTGCTGGAGTGGCTTGCCCGCCTAGCTGCGAAGCTGCTGGAGTGGCTTGCCCGCCTAGCTGCGAAGCTGCTGGCGGGTCATTCTAATTCGCCGATTCGGCGAAGAAGAATCTACTTGCTCATGAGATCTTTCCCCGCCGATTCGGCGGGTCAAGATGACGAGCATGTGAACACCCATTCTTTCTCCGATATGATTGACTAATGCAGAAATGACACTACTGTGTAACTTTGCAACTTGCAGCTCGCAGCTTGTAGCTTGTAGCTTTTTCCCGGCACACTCAACTCTCCTTTCTACGCTATAAGCTCTTAGCTCTTAATTATCAATTATCAATTATTCATTACTCCACCTGGCTCCACTCTCTCGAGGAGGATCCCAGGGTGGGGAGAAGAGAGAGATATGAGTCGATAGAATACTGCACAAAGATGGTGGGCTTCCGATCATCTGAGTCGGTTCGCTTTCTCTGGTGTACCAGAGGACGAGAGAGGGAAAGATTGCCGATGATATGGAGTGCATCTCCGGTACCTGTGTCTAGAAGGTCAGCTACGATCACCGCACCGATGGTAGTCGCTGCAGGGTCTTTCAGAGTGATCTTGCTTGCGATCAGCAGAAGTGCGGGTGATCCTGAAGGGTTGAGGGAGGCAGTATCTATGGTGAGGTTACCCAGTGAGGAACCATTTTTGATGATGAGAGTATATGAGGTCTTGGCATCTGTGGGAGAAAAGGTGAGTGAGGAGAGGGTATATCCAGCTTCTGTAGCATCGTTGATGATGGTGATCTCGTCTGAGAGGACTAATGCAGCAGGAGGAGGAGACGCTGCGGGGTACTCTTTGTATACTTTCTTTTGGATGAGTTGTTTGTAGAGAGTGGTAGGGGAGTTGGAGGAGGTGGTAGTGTAGACATCTGCTTTCCAGTTGGTGGCAGAAACGGTGGCTGCTGATCCTACTTGAACGGTGCCTGCGACGGTACCTGCTCCGCTCCCGGTGAGGAAGTGGGGGATACTGGCTTCAGTATCTACATCAGCACTATTGAACGGAGCGGTGAATCCAGGGAGATAGTTGGTGAGAGGGAGTGAAGAGGTGCCTGCGATTGCGCTGCGCGCATACGTCCCATCTGCCACCTTGATCCAGGGGGAGGAGAAGGGGAGGGCGATGGCGAGAAGTTGCTGGCCGTAAGTTTCAATAGTTACTTTATTTGATGGCGTAGATTTTCCAGTGGTTGGATCAGTAGTGGTTCTGAGATTTGTACACGTAGACAGGTCGGCAATATTTCTATCCGCCCATGCAGGGCTCCTATAGCCGTTTGCAGGGAGTGAACTGCTAGAAATGATGATGTCCTGTCTTTCACGTATCGGTTTTTTTGTAATGTCACATCTTACGACTTGTAAGTCATTGTCTGAGGGAACTGTTGGATTAGGAGTACCATCGGGACCAACCATCTCGATGATACATTTTTCATTCTCATTTGCATCATCAGCGAGAGAGAATAGGTAGGCAGAAGAGACTGGATGAGCACGGGTTGCGATTTTTAGGATGGGTGTTTTCTCAATGGCATATGCATAACAAAGGGGGAATCGATATTCAACAATAGGAGTCACTTCGGGCAACACGTAGTCAGCGCAGTATGTTAGATTCTTTGAATCACAAGTACCTGATAGCGCCGGTTCTGACTTTGGGTTCCCATTTTCACATCTGCGACAATCTGAAAAGGTGGCAGTGGGGGGAGCAGCTTCTCCTCCGCCACCTCCCGCAGCGATAACCGCTGGGGGGATAATGGCCCAGGCGGGAACAAGAACAAAACTCAATGTGGTGCTAGGGGGCGTATTGGGCAGCACTGCAGGAATTATTGAACCGTTTTGAATATCTGCAATTACGGTTGGGTCCAGACCTCCGTTACCATCGATGTCTTTCAATTGAGTGAAAAGTGAACCTAGTTCGTATGAATTCAGCGGCTGCCTATATCCACCACTGCCATTGAGAACCTTGTTTAATGCTTCCTGTTGCTGTCTTGCAGAGCATGGAGGACCACTCGCGCAATTCAGAACATCATTGGCATTCATCGGAGATAGGCTATCACGTGGCTTATCAGTCACTGGAGCAGACCCTCCCAGTGGTCCCGTTGCACCATCATGACCCACCCCATTACCATCCACCCACCCTCCACCACCACCATTACCTGCTTCCGCACTTCCTTGATGATACCCATCGTTCGTCGGATACGATCCGCCGTTGCACGTATCCCAGCACCAGGAGATATCTGAACCATCTTCGCGTTGTCCCACTACTCCACACTGACTCCAACAATTTGCAGTGACAGGAGAAGCAAAATAAGTAAAGCAAAGTATGCAGACAGTAAAGATGACAAGTTTGATATGCATCTTGGATCATCATACACCGTTTCTGCTACAAAAAGCAACAGGTGCATTTAACTGACAGTATTCTCGAGACTATTCGCTTGGGGCTTGGATCACAACAGGGAAGTGGACCCCATTTGGCACCACAACCTCCGCTCCTCTCTTGCCCATATTGACATTCACTTGCCATATACTAATTATACACTATAGGTTTTTGTGTTATACTTTCAGTATGTTGGAATCATGGAGAAGAAGTCCAGACAAAGTGAGCTTCAGGCCATCAATTCAGCCAAAAGGACGCAGAGGTAGTTTATTTGCTGCAATGCTAACGTCGTTTTCTCTGCTCACCCCTCCACCCACGGATGGTCCAATCAATAATGTTATATCTGAAAAGGGCGATCTCCCATCCGGCTCTGTACCTACACAAAATCGCGCATCGGGGCCTGAAGTGTATGGCGGTGAACAGATGTCAAATTATGGATTTTCTGGAAAAGTTTTGATCAATGGCAGGCCTTGTACTGGCTCTCTCCTACGGCGAGGGGAAACTTATGATTACATACTAACATCGTACCACTGTATCCCAGATCTATACATTGTCAATGGCGAACCTGAAGCGATAGAACTACCCGTACCCGGAACTTACTCATATAGCCCTAACGGAAATTTGCTTAGTCCAAGATCTACAACGACCGCTATACGTGGAGTAATCATATCGCCTGAACCAAGCCAAACACTTTGTAAATTAGATATCCCCAAAGGACTACCAGGTTGTGCAGAAAATGACATGGCTGTGCTTGTGGTTGATCGTGGAATAGTCGCGCCCTTGATCAAAATCCCCAAAAGAAATACTTCAGCATATGGTGCGAATGTGTATCTTACCGGGTTCGGAAGGGGTTCTTCGTACGAATCAATGACATACACTGGATCCATTGCCTCTTGTGGCAATCGTATTAGTGGAGTTGGAGTGATATGCCTCAGCGATAGGAATGGTAATGTTGCCGGTGGAGACAGTGGCGCACCCGGTATTGTATTTTTCGAAGAAATGGTGAAAGGCAAAATTCAAAAAAAACCATACGCGCTTGGCGTTCTTTCACGTGCAGAGCCATCCATAAATGGCATGCTTGTAAACCCTATCTTATCAGATATTAATTCCCTTTCCAATGTTCAACTGATTAAATATGTCAATAAGTTTGAAGAGGAGAGAATTCCTATGGCAAAAGCACAAGCGCCTGTGTACCACACCATACAAAAGAATGGTCCAGTGTATGCTGTTAAATTGGTATCGTCTGGCAGCGGCCTGCCTCTTCCTGGAGATGCTAATACAAACGTGACGCTAAGTCAGCCTGACAACGCCAAGTGCTTTGTGCATGCAACAGGAGGAACTCAGAGAGCGCCCAGCGGTAAATCCAAAGTTAACGGCAAAATATTGACTACTATATCGGATTCAATTACATCACCTCTTAAGTTTGTGTTGACACCGAGTGGGACCGATTGCATCGGACACGAAGTTGTAGTGGTTGATGTAAGTGTTTCTAGTAGAGATCTTGGAGATCTGCAACTTAGAAGCAGTCCAATCAGCCCGGATAACGATAGACTGAAACCAAGCCAATCATCGCTCTACTTCCCTCTAATAACGCAACACCCACCATCAGCACGTGAAATCCTCGACAAACAGGGATTCAAGCACAACGAAGGAACACATTATAATGAAACCTGGAATAAGTGATCTATCGAAACTGCTATAATATCTCCCTATGTACCAGACTCTCAAAGGTTTTCGTGACTTTATAGGCATCGATGCCCGCCGGCGCGCGTGGCTGATCTCCCAGTTTCGCGAAGTATTTGAGACAAATGCCTTTGAGCCCCTAGAGACGCCCTCACTCGAATACGAGGAGCTCCTCCTGGGCAAGTATGGCGAGGAGGCAAATAAGCTCATCTATGGATTTGAAGATCGGGGAGGACGTCGCATCGCGCTCCGCTATGATCAGACGGTACCTACCGCCCGGGTCATATCTCAGTATCGAAATGATCTCATATTTCCATACAAACGCTACCAGATCCAACCCGTGTGGCGCGCAGACAAGCCTCAAAAGGGTCGCTACCGTGAGTTCACTCAGTGTGATATCGACGTCGTCGGAGCAACAGCCCCAGTCGCAGACGCGCAGGTGCTCGCCACCGTATCGCAGTTTTTCACCAGACTCAACATCCCCTTTGTACTCAAGGTGAATGATCGCTCCCAGCTCATCGAGTCCATCACCAGTGCGGGGATCGCGACAGACATGATATTTTCAGTGATACAAACGATCGATAAACTCGACAAGAAATCCTCAGATGAAGTGATCGCCGAGCTCCGCGAAAAGGGCGTCAGTGCAGGTCAAGCGGCCAAGCTCTTTGCATCTTTTCAGAACGCGATACCCTCCACATCACTTCAGGCTATCATCGATACAGCCGTGTCGCTTGGCGTACGGAAGGCTATGATGGAATTTGTGCCTACCTTGGCACGAGGTCTCGACTACTACACAGGCATGATCTTTGAAATCATCTTGCCTGAGTATGCGGGGGGATCAGTCGGTGGGGGAGGGCGCTATGACAATCTCGTCAAAGATCTCGTCGGATACGATACTCCAGCGGTCGGGATGGCATTTGGATTTGATCGGCTCATCGATGCCCTCGTGGATTTGGACAAGTTTCCTAAAGATCTCGGTAGTAGTACCCAAGTCCTTGTCACGATATTTGGACCCGAGCAGATCGCATACTCTGCGCGCACCTGTCGGGATCTGAGGGACAAGGGAGTGAGCGTCGAGCTGTATGCAGACAGTACTCGCAAACTCGAGGCACAGCTCAAGTATGCGATCGCCAAAAATATCCCCTATGCCATCGTCGCCGGACCTGAGGAGGAAGCGAGCAAGACCATGCAGCTTAAGAACCTATCGAATAGATCCCAGATAACAGTCACATTGGAAGAAGTGGTGGAGAAGATGAGGTAGGGCAAATGTACAATTTGCAATCTGCAATGTACAAATAATGTCAATGTGAATAGCAATTTAAAGAGGGAAGAAGGAAAATATTTTGGCAAATGTACAATTTGCAATCTGCAATGTACAAATAATGTCAATGAAAATGCAAATAAAAATGGAAGTTCAAACAAGCACAAAACCTCCAAACTTACTTAATAGAACCAAAACATTTTCAAAAAATATTTTGCAGCTATGCAAGCTGGTTAAGATAACCTATTTGAATAAAAACATCATTGATCATGTCCTCAGATCAGGCACATCGATAGGTGCCAACTATTGTGAAGCATGCGAGACGACTGGTAAACGTGACTTTGCAAATAAAATACAGATTAGCAAACGGGAGGCAAAAGAGACTGTGTATTGGCTCGAACTCCTAGTGTCTACGGAACTTGATAAACCCTTATTGACATCAGCAACCCAGCTTATTGACGAGTCCCAGCAGCTGGTCAAGATAATGGGTGCAATCTATGACAAATCTAAATAGTTCTTGAGTACTTTGTCCATATTTGTTATTTGGTATTGATATTTAAATTGATATTATTTGCAAATTGTAAATTTGCATTGAAAACTGTGTTTTTTACCTATTTGTATTTCTACTTAAATTGATATTATTTGTAAATTGTAAATTCGCATTGTAAATTCTCTTCCCGCCCCTATGCTCCTAAACCCTGACATCGCCCTCATCGAGTTTTACCCTGGCGTGGGTGGTGATGAATCAAAGATCTGGATGCAGGATCTCATCGAGTCATATACGAAGTTTGCGAATAAGCATGACATGAAGGTGAGCCAGTACGACGACTTTTCGATCAAGATCAAGGGGCCCAATGCATTTGAGCTTTTTAAAAATGAGATTGGTGTCCATCGCGTGCAACGAATCCCCGCGACCGAGCGGAAGGGACGCGTCCATACCTCCACCTGCGTCATCATCGTGCTGCCACAAGTGATAAAGTCCGATGTGATCATACCTCCCGGAGACGTGGACTGGCAGTTTTTCCGTGCGGGCGGTCATGGAGGGCAAAATGTGAATAAAGTCGCGACTGCGGTCCGCCTCACCCACAAGCCCTCAGGACTCGTCGTCACCTGCAGTCGCGAGCGCGAGCAGCTGGCAAATCGGAAGATCGCTATGGACCTGCTCCAGGCGAAGCTCTACGCGCTGGAGGAGGAGAAAAAGAAAGGCGTCACGAACTCTCTCATCAAAAATGCTGCGCTTTCGGGCGATAGGTCCGAGAAGATACGCACGTATAACTTCCCCCAAAACCGCCTGACAGATCATCGCCAGGGTAAAAGCTGGCACAACCTCGACCGCATCATCGAGGAGGGCAAGTGGGAGGAGATATTTCTAGGAATCTAAGTACACAATGGATAGTTGATAGTTGAGAATTGATAACTGAAGACACACTAGTGATAAAGGCCAAGTCCCAAGACTAAAGTTCCAATCCGCCGAATCGGCGGACCTATTTCTCTATTTCCAATTTCTTCGTTATCAATTATCAACTGTCAACTCTCTCAGCCAAAGGCTGATCCGCCTCTGGCGGAAGCTATTAGCTCTCAGCTCTAAGCTCAAATCCTCATTGCAAACAGACGATTTCAGGATATAATGGTGTTTCTGATATGAAAAGCGACATCCACCCCACATTTCAAGAAGGTATCAAAGTGGCATGCACTGGATGCGGTATGTCTTTCCTTTCTGGATCGACCAAGCAGTCCATCTCAGTACACGTGTGCTATAAATGTCACCCATTTTACACTGGTGAGCAGAGATTCATCGATACGAAGGGTAAAGTAGAAAAGTTCCAAAAGAAGATGGAGCAATCAAAGGTATACGCAGCCAAAGTAGCAGAAAAGAAGACAGGGTCAGGTAAGGATCAAAAAGAGACCAAGTCTCTCCGAGATCTCCTTGCAGGACTCTAAAAACAAATCGTTTGTGTGTTTACACAGACTTCGGGTTTTCGCCCCATAGGTGAATAATAAAACTGAATATTATCAGTTTCCTGGACGAGTAAACTTATGCCAAATTCCAAAAAAATCGCGGTAGTCGATCAACTATCAAAAAACCTTAGCAAAAACCCAAACATCGCTCTGTTGGGTTTTGATAAAACTCCTCATATCCTCCTGGAGAAGCTCCGCAAGACGCTCGCCACCACTGGCACTCGTCTCTCTGTCGTGAAGTCTTCACTCCTCGAAAAGGCTATCGAGCACACAAAAGAACTCGAGACCCTAAAGGAAAAGGCGTTCCCTCTCAAAAATACCACCGCTCTCATCCATCTGTCAAATGATGCACAGGGAGTACTGAAGTCAATCCTCGAGTTTAGTAAAAAGGAAGCGTCGGTATTTTTCAAAGTCGGATTCCTTGACAACGTAGCGTATGACAAATCTGGAGTGGAGCGCCTCGCTATGCTGCCCAGTCGTGTGCAGCTGCTCGGCAAGGTCATCGGCTCGCTCAAGAGTCCCATCGGACGCGTAGACAATGCTATCAAGTTCCCTATGAATTATTTTGTAAACACGCTCAAAGCACGCGTGAACAAAGGCTAACAGTATTTATTTTTATTTATTCATTGTTAATTATTTATTAATTATTCATTATTTATCTTATGGCAGACGTAGTACTGAGTGACAAACTCCAAAAAATCGCGTCAGAGATCGAGACTTTGACCGTCGTAGAGGTAGCAGACCTTGCGAAATATCTCGAAGAAAAGTTTGGTGTGACTGCAGTAGCAGCCGTCGCCGCTCCCGCCGCAGGTGGTGCAGCAGCAGGTGCAGCAGTTGAGGAGAAGACCGCATTTACGGTCGTCATCACTGATGCGGGCGCAAACAAGCTCAACGTCATCAAAACCGTTCGTGAGATCAAGCCAGAGCTTGGACTCATGGATGCAAAGAAACTCGTCGAGACAGCAAATGCAGAACTCCTCGTAGATGTCAAAAAAGATGCAGCAGAGGATGCCAAGAAGAAACTCGAGGCAGCCGGTGCAAAAGTGACTGTAAAATAATTCACAGTCTTCCGGTCCGCCGATTCGGCGGACCGGAGATCTAAATCCCCCGCCGTATGTCGGGGGATTTTTTTGCCGTCATCTCTGTACTAGTCAATCATATCGGTTATAGAATGGGTTTTCACCATACATGTCATCTTGAGCGTAGCGTATGCGAAGTCGACCGCGCCTGCCTCGCTCTTGCGAGTGCAAGGCGGGCAGGAAGATCCCAAGGACACATACACATGAGATTCTTCACTCCGTTCAGAATGACCAGGTAAAAAAATCGTCATCGTATTGGTTGACCATCACTGGGATGACTTCGCCTCATCGGCGCCGCGCCTGCAACGCTTATGCGTAGCATTGCGGGCAGGGACAAGTCGCTGTCGCTCGTCACTTTATAGACTTTACGGACTTTTAACAGTATAACCCTATCGTTATACGCTCTACGCTATGCGTTATACGCTATACTTTCCCCATGTACTTGATACGTTCTAAAGAGCACTTCTACGCCATCCGCCGATAAGGCTATCCTTCCTTTCTCTCTCAACCTTCATCAATTTTTCACCGCCATATGAACGTCGTCACACCAGATTTTTCTGATATCAAACAAATCGTAGCACTCATAAATGCAGACCCCGCCCATCTCGTCCCGCGTACTGAGGATGAGATAGAAGTCCAGCTATCCCAGTGGCGCGTCATCAAAGTAGATCGTCAGGTCGTCGCCTGTGGCTGTTTTGACTACTTTTCACCCCGGATCGCGGAGGTGCGCTCAGTCATCGTGCATCCTGACCATAGAGGGCGAGGATATGCGGATCAGATCATGCAAGTGCTCACCCAAATGGCACTGCCAAACCAACAGGTGTTTGTCGTCACGGCAACGCCTGACTTTTTTCGACGGCACAACTTTAGCGAGTGTCTGGGAGAAAAATATATCCTATTCTACAAACATGTGATCAAATCCTGACCTATTTTGTCCCCTTGAATTTAGGGTCAATTTTTGTTACTATGGACCGTCTCATAAATACAAAGGCACTGCAAATGTGTACCGTGGAGATGTAGTTTTTTTCCATTTCAGTTTGTTTCTTACCACTTTCGCATACCTATACTATGGCAGAATACGGAGCATCATCAATCGTCGTTCTCGAAGGTCTGGAGCCTGTCCGTAAAAGACCAGGCATGTATATCGGTTCGACCAGTCAGCTCGGCGTAAACGAGTGTCTCCGCGAGATCCTGGACAACTCAGTCGACGAGGCCCTTGCGGGATTTGCAAAGCATATCGTGGTGAACTGTGAGAAAAGTGGCTACTATACTGTCTACGACGATGGCCGTGGCATCCCGACTGACATGCACCCCAAGGAGAAAGTGTCTGCGATGGAGCTCGTGTTTACGAAGCTTCATGCGGGAGGAAAATTTGAAGGCTCAGCATACAAGATCTCCGGAGGACTTCATGGAGTCGGTGCATCGGTCGTGAACGCATTGTCAGACCATCTTATCGCCGAAGTCACCCGCGGAGACAAGTACTACAGTCAGGAGTACAAACGAGGGCTCCCCCTCGGTCCCGTCACCACATCCAAAAAGCAAAAGCTCAACAATCCCTTTGGCAAAGGTACTGCGGTATCCTTTTATCTAGACAAATCTATATTCAAAGAAACCATAGAGATCAACTACACCGCATTCAAACGCTTGATGAAGGAGCGCGCGTACCTCCATGCAGGTTTGGATCTAAAGATCGAGAATCTCATACTCAATGAAAAAACTGGCTACTTCTTTGATGGAGGCATCGTCTCGATGATCAATGATTTTAACAGAGGGAGAAAGGTTCTCCATGATCCTATTTTCTTCCGCAAATCACTTGATGACAAAGAGATCGAGATCGTCATCCAGTACAACGATGGCATGGCTGAAAATGTGAGCTCTTATGTAAACACGATCAATACCCATGAGGGAGGTACTCATCTCACGGGCTTCCGCACCGCACTAACCAGAGTCATAAACACCTATGCAAAGAAAAACCTCTCAGAAAAAGAGTACAAGGAAGCATTTACCTCCGAGGATATTCGTGAGGGTTTGACGGCAGTCATCTATCTCAAAATGTCTTCGATGAATCTGCAGTTTGAAGGACAAACGAAGGGCAAGCTCGGCAATTCAGAAGTGCAGCCATTTGTGCAATCTGCAACAAATGAGTTTTTAGATGTGTATTTTGAAGAAAATCCAAAAGTCGCTCGAGAGATACTCGGGCGTATGGTGCTCTCCCAACGCGCGCGCCTCGCTGCAAAAGCAGCAAAAGATGCGGTGCTGCGCAAAGGTGCATTTGAGGGACTTGGTCTCCCAGGCAAGCTCGCCGACTGTCAAGAAAAGGATCCGGTGCTCTCTGAACTTTTCATCGTCGAGGGAGACTCCGCAGGTGGATCTGCAAAGCAGGGGAGAGACCGCAAAGTCCAAGCGATCCTGCCACTGCGTGGAAAGATTTTGAATACTGAGCGCGCCTACCTCGATAAAGTCCTCGGATTCAAGGAGCTCAAAGATCTCGTTATCGCTCTGGGTATGGGTATCGGCGAGACGGTTGACTATCAGAAGCTCCGCTATCACAAGGTCGTCATCATGACCGATGCAGACGTTGACGGTGCACATATCCGCACCCTCATCCTGACCTTCTTCTTCCGCCACCTCCCAGATATCATCGCCAAGGGGCATGTGTATATCGCACAGCCACCGCTGTTTAAGGTAGTGCATGGCAAGAAGATGTCCTATGCATTTTCACCTGAAGAGCGTGATAAAGTGATAAATGAATGGGAAAAAGCATCCAGTAAAGACGGCAAAAAATTTGATCGAGAAACGGTGATTGTCCAGCGCTACAAGGGTCTCGGAGAGATGAACCCAGAACAGCTCTGGGAAACGACGATGAACCCGATCAATAGAAGCATGAAGCTCATCGGTATAGAGGACGCACAGGAGGCAGATCAGGTCTTTGCGATGCTCATGGGTGACGAAGTCCCCCCACGAAAGAAGTTCATTATCACGCACGCGAAGTTGGCAAATCTAGACGTATAGAAGTCAACAGTCGACAGTCGTTAGTCATTAGTCAAACAATTTAGAAATTCACAAGTCGACAATCATTAGTCTTTAGTCGTTAGTCATTAGTCATTAGTCAGCAAAGATGAAAATTAAATCATTTAGAGACATCATCGCGTGGCAAAAGGCAAAAGCAGTGTCTCTCGATATATATCTGATTTTTAGAGCTCAGAAGGATTTTGGATTTCGTGATCAGATACAACGATCTTCTATATCTATCATGAATAATATCGCTGAGGGATTTGCGTTCTCAGACAAGAAGTTTGCTCAGTATTTGGATATATCTATGGGATCGTGTTATGAGACACAGTCAATGTTGGAGATTGCCAAGGAGCTGAACTATATCGAGGAGAATAAGTGTGCGTCACTCCTCATGCAGTGCGAGGAGATTGCAAAAATTTTAACAGGATTATCAAAAAGCTTAAGTCGTATTAGCTAATTTCTGTCGACTGACGACTGTCGACTAAAGACTATTCTTATGGATATTTCAAAACTTTCCCCCGGAGACAAGGCGCCAGAAATCGTGCTTGCTATCATAGAAATTCCTGAAAAATCAGATATCAAATACGAGCTCGACAAAGACACGGGACTCATCATGGCAGATCGTTTTCTCCATGGATCAAATATGTTCCCGTTTAACTACGGATTTATCCCCGGCACAATGACAGGTGACGGAGATCCTACAGACATCATCGTCATTTCGAGTTCTACCATGGCCCCAGGTACAGGTATAAAAGTCCGTCCCATCGGTATGCTCGAGATGCAAGACGAAGAAGGCCCAGACGCCAAAATCATCGCAGTACCTGTCTCCAAGGTTGATCCTTTTTATGCGCATGTAAATGACATATCAGATATTGATGAGCCCACACAGCTCAAGATCAAGCATTTCTTTGACACCTACAAACTCCTTGAAAAGGGAAAGTTCGTAAAGACAGGAAAGTTTGTGGGCAAAGAAGCAGCGTATGAAGAGATAAAGAAAAGCGTGGTGAGTGCATGATCCATTGTTTGTAAAGTTTATAATGCTATAAAGTTTCTAAAGTTCTGAGGTTGTGTTGATGATACGAGTGCAAATTATCCTATGAATAAGAAGATTGAGAAATTTGAAGATATTGTTGCGTGGCAAAATGCACGCATCTTGACCCAAGATATATATGCACTTTTTCGACTGAATAAGGACTTTGGATTTAAAGACCAGATTCAACGTGCGGCTGTTTCAGTCATGAGTAATATCGCCGAAGGATATGAGAGACAGAGTAATAAAGAGTTTGCGCAATTCTTGTATATTGCTAAAGGTTCATGCGCAGAAATTCGTTCGCTTTTGTGCATTGGAAGAGATCTAAAATATATCACTGAAGAGCAATTTATAAAGTTAAATTCCGCATCGCTCGTCATTTCAAAACTTATATCAGGATTTATTACATATATTCGCAAATCCGTAGTCTCATAATCACTCAAGCGCTCAAAGAGCATGATAGCTTTACAAACTTTATAGCATTACAACTATAGTACTTTTATGACAACCATAATCCAAACCGGACTCGTTGATGAGATGAAGTCCGCATACCTAGACTACGCCATGTCTGTCATCGTATCTCGCGCATTGCCAGATGTACGTGACGGCCTAAAGCCCGTACACCGCCGTATCCTCTACATGATGCATAAGCAAGGGTTTTCATCAGGAGCGCGGTTTGTAAAGTCGGCACGCGTGGTCGGAGATGTGCTCGGTAAGCTTCACCCACATGGTGATGCACCTGTATATGAGGCCATGGTTCGTCTCGCACAGGAGTTTTCGATGCGCTACCCGCTCATCAAAGGCCAAGGTAACTTTGGATCCATAGACGGCGATCCACCAGCCTCGATGCGGTATACAGAGGTGAAGCTGAATCGAATCGCTGAGGAGATGCTCCTCGATATCGAAAAAGATACCGTCGTGATGCGAGACAATTTTGACGCGACATTTGACGAGCCAGAGTACCTACCTGCGAAACTTCCAAACCTCCTCCTCATGGGATCTGAAGGTATCGCGGTGGGTATGGCGACGAAGATCGCTCCACACAACCTGAACGAGCTCATCGATGCAGTCGTGTACATGATCGACAAAGCACAACTGGACAAAACAGCCTACAAAGCATTTGAAAAAGCCAAGGCAGCTGCACCAAAACCAAAGGTGATCCCTGATGGATATGGCATAACGCCATTTGATGCGACTGCACGCGACCAGGCAAACTGCATGCAGTATGGAGTCACGCTCGACGAGCTCCTTGAGTTTGTGAAGGGTCCTGATTTCCCTACCCACGGCATCGTGTATGGTGCCGCGGACATCCGTGAGATGTACACCAGTGGTCGATCTTCAGTCATCGTCCGTGGAGTCGCCGATATCGAAGAGATGAAAAGTGGCAAGTCCGCAATCATCATCACCGAGCTTCCGTACCAAGTAAACAAGGCAAATCTCGTCGAAAAAATCGCCACGCTCGTCGTAGACAAGCGCATCACCGGCATCTCAGATCTGCGCGATGAGTCTAGTCGCGAAGGTATCCGTGTCGTCATAGAGCTCAAGCGTGATGCCACGCCAAAGCAAGTGTTGAATAATCTCTACAAATACACTGAGCTTCAGACCTCCTTCCCCGCAAACATGGTCGCGCTCGTGGAGGGTGTCCCCCAGACCCTTGGACTGCAGCCCATCCTCGAGTACTATCTAAAGCACCGCGTAGATATTGTGACGCGCCGCAGCGAGTATGAGTGGCGCCAGGCAAAGATGCGCGCACATATCCTCGAGGGATACATCATCGCCCTTGATAACATCGACGAGATAGTCGAGATCATCAAAAAGTCCAAGGACGAGCCAGAGGCACGAGAAAAGCTCATGAAAAAGTTCAAGCTCTCAGAGATACAGTCTAAGGCCATCCTCGACATGCAGCTCCGCAAGCTGACCGGACTCGAGCGCAGCAAGATCGAAGACGAGCTCAAAGAGCTGACTGCCCTCATCAAAAAACTTGAGAGTCTCATGCAAGATGTTATGAAGATCCTCGGCGTCATCAAAGACGAGCTAGGCGACATCCGCAAACAGTTTGGTGATGAACGTAAAACCAAAGTGGTCAAATCCAAGCCAGGCGAGCTCTCAGATGAGATGCTCATCGAGAACAAAGACGTCCTCGTGGTACTCACCAAAGATGGATATATCAAGTATGTCCCAGGCGATACATTCCGCTCACAGCATCGTGGCGGCCAGGGAGTCACCGGTATGGAGACCAAAGAGACTGATGACATACTCAATATCATCTCTGCCCAGACTCATGACTTTGTCATGTACTTTACAAACACTGGGCGTACCTTCCAGACACGTGTCTGGGACATCCCTGCGGGATCACGCACGAGCAAAGGCAAGGCGATCGTGAATCTCATCACCCTCAGACCAGAGGAGCGTGTCACTGCCATCCTCACCTTCCAGCCAGATATCGCCAAGTCGCGTGGCGCAAAGACCGAGGCAGTCGAGAGTACTGATAAATATGTAGTCATGTTTACCAAAAACGGCACGATCAAAAAGAGTGAATTCGTCGAGTACAAAAATATCAGGACGAATGGTCTCATAGCCATCAGACTCGATGAGGGTGACGAGCTGAAGTGGGTGAAGCTGACCGACGGCACCGCCAACATGATGATGGTATCAAATGCGGGCAAAGCCATCATGTTCCCCGAAAAAGAAGTCAGATCCATCGGACGCGCTGGCATGGGAGTCCGTGGTATGGACGTAGAGGAGGGCGATAGTATCGCATCAGCCGAGGTCATCACCAAAGCAGATATGAAAAAGTCCCTCATGGTCATCGGCCAACGTGGCATCGGCAAACGCACGGCGATATCTGAGTTCAAGGACCAGCATCGCGGTGGCAAAGGGGTGAAGATCGCACCTGTAGACGACAAGTTTGGTCAGGTTGCCTCAGTCTGTATGATCGGCGAAGATCACACCGAGGTCGTCATCACCTCCAGTGGAGGACAGGTGGTCAAGATCGCATTGACCGAGCTCCCTACTCGCTCACGCACCGCCAAGGGAGTCATCCTCATGCGCATCAAGAGCAAAGACGAGATCATCGTCAGCGCGACATTGATCTAAGATAGGCGTTTTGGAATATAAAATAGGTGCATTAGGGGCGGCGTCAGCCGCCCCTATACTCACTTCTGCTATACTTCTCCCATGCTCATGCCGTGCAAAGAGATCAATACAGCGCTCAAATCCACCCTCGCCACCAAAGTCACCTCACTTATTGCAGGAGGAGTGCATCCTCGACTCCTGGCGGTAATAATCGGTGATTCTCCCGCACAAGAATCGTATATCCGTATCAAGCGACGAATCGCTGGCGAGCTAGGGATCGACTTCGTACTCTGGCAGGATCATGAGGTCTCGAGTGTCGAGTCGCTTATTGAACGACTCCGCGCAAAGATAGAGGAGACCAACCCTCATGGTGTGCTGATCCAGCAACCGCTGCCTGCTGGGTTTGATCCGAAGGTGATTTTTTCACATATTGATGCTTCAGTGGATATTGAAGGAGTGGCAAATGATACATACCTATTCCCCCTCGTCCAAGCTGCGCTCATCGGTCTCTCCTTCGCATACGATCAGACAAAAATAAACTTTGAGCTCCCCGCTACACTCGAGCCACACATCATCGAGTGGCTGAGGGGAAAGAAAATGGTGATAGGAGGGCGCGGAGCCACATCTGGCGCTCCTGTCGCGCGGTACTTTGACTCGATGCAGATCCCATACACGATGACTCACTCGCAGACAGTAGGTGCAGATGAGATCTATCGTAGTGCCGATATCATCGTAAGTGGAGTAGGGAAGCGAGTGATCCATGCAGGCAATATCAAAAATGGAGTAGTACTCCTAAACTTTGGACTCCGCCAAGAAAGAATTGGTGACCAAAACATACTAAAAGGTGACTATGAGGAGAGTGATATAGCCTCGGTGGCGAGTGTGTATACCGGTACCCCCGGTGGCCTCGGTCCTATCGACGTAACGTGCATGTTTGCAAATGTGGTAGAGGCTGCGGAAAAAAAGGTAATGAAGCTGTAAGGTTTATAATGTTATAAAGTTCATAATGCCCCGAAGGTATCCCTTTTGGACTATAAGGTTTATTTGGCTCAAATTTTATAGAGGCTCCGTCGCACTTGTCTGTCAATCCCGTCCCGCCATGGCGGGACGGGATCCAGTGTGAAAAATGATCAAGTGAAGTCATTGGATTCCCACCCTCGCCCCACCGACTGGGAGGATTTAGAATTTGGAATTTATATTTAGATTATTTGTAGGTCGTAACAAGAGTGGCACCATACACGTCATGGTGAGCCCTCCGGGCGTAGCCTATGGGCGGAGCCTGACGAACCATGACGTGTCACACTTCGTCATGCTCAGTGTGACTCAAGATGTGTAGATCGTATTGCAAACTGAGAATTGTAGATCGAAAATCTTTCCTTTTAAATTTTACCTTTTGCATTTTGAATTTATATGATCCATTTCATCCTCGGACAGACCGCGACGGGCAAGACAGCGCGAGCCGTCAGGCTCGCGCATGAGATAGGTGGAGAGCTCGTCAATTGTGATAGTCGCCAAGTCTATACAGGGCTCGACATCATTACCGGTAAAACTGACAATCCGACGGATATACCGATGCATATGGTAGATCTGGTCGATGTGTCAGCCAGATACAACGCGCATGAATATGCGATGAGAGCAAGGGAAATCATCGGCGACATCATCGCCCGAGGCAAATCACCTATCATCATCGGTGGCACAGGACTCTATGCGCACTATCTCCTGCACATGAAAGAATCACTAGCTACGAGCTGCGAGCCAGAAATGAAGCTTCCCATCAATACTGACGAGGCGGGGAGTGTTGAAGATATGCAGATGAAAATAGGCTCGATCGATCCGACTGCACTCGCAAATCTAAACAAGAGTGACCGGGCAAATCCTCACCGCCTCCTTTCGCTCCTCTCCAAACTTCAAAATCCCTCCTACGTCTCCCCACTTGATACAAAAGTGACTTTGTTTCCAGGTGTGCCCCACAAAATCCAGATCCTCTTGCATGAATCCCCGCAGGCAACTCGCGATCGACTCTCTCTGCGAGTCGCTACGCGACTCGCTGCCGGCGCGATAGAGGAGTGTCGTCACCTTCTCACACAGGGATATACCCCTGAGATGCCTGGTCTCCAGACGCTCGGTTACACACAACTCTTTGAGTATTTGAGTGGCGCAATTACCCTTGAGCACGCAACTGAGCAGTGGCTTGCTTCCGAGTGCAAGTACGCGAAGCGCCAAAAAACATATATGAAAAAGTACTTTCCTACAGCTGAGATTGTGCAAGTTTAACTGTTCTGCTACTCAACACATTCGAGCACGATTTATACCGAGTCATTCTGATCCCGCCGTGGTGGAGAAGAATCTCTATATGAGATCTTTCGACTCCGCTTACGCTTCGCTCAAGATGACATGTGTCGCTTTGCATACTTAGATCCCGGATCTCACTCACGCGTATGTCCGGGATGACTCGCTCTCGCTCGTCACTTTACGCACACAGACTGATTTAACTTTGCTCCCCTCTCCATATTCTGTATAATGATGCTATGTTGCAAGACAGGTCTCTCAAGATACCTTCAAAAAAGACACTCGCCGGAGTGTTTCTCGTGGTCGTTGCGCTCCTTGTGCTATACATGGCTTTGAGGCCTACCAGCGAGACAAAACCAGCGGTGACGACACAGGTTCCTGCACCCGATCAAGAATCATTACAGTCTGTAGCGAGTGGTACCCAAGCCTCTGGCACCTCCATCAGCAAATATATTTGGGGGGAGAACTATCACGAAGGAGTAGCTGTCGAACAACCATCCAATACCCAACCACATCATCCAGGATCTACGGTCGTGCGCTTTCCCGGAGGATGTGCCACAGATTCACATGATTCGAGTAAGAATAAAATCATCTTTAATTCTTCCAACTATGACAGTCTTTCTTATGATGACCTTAGAACTTATGCGGTGAGAAATAATGTAGACATACTTTACTCGATCAATGTAAACAGATCAGAATGGGAGTATGCCAACCCTTGTGGCCAAACATCACAAATTGGTCTAAATGAAGAAGCGCTAATAAACAATGCGAAAGAAATAGTCAGAAAAGAGACAGTTGCTGGCCGAAAGATAAAGTACTATGAGCTAGGCAACGAGCAGTGGGGGCCTAAACTCGAGGGGAAAGTAGGCGATGACTCTTATGCAAAGGTATCTGCTCGATTTGCGCGGGCAATGAAATCAGTGGATCCAACGATCAAGATAGTATTCCAAGGAGCACAAAATAGCGGTCAAACAGTATGGATCAATGCAGTCAACGCTGAATCGGCAAACTTTGATTTTATTTCTATACACAGATTTTCATACAATTACCCCGATGAACTGCGTGGAAATGAATCTGGAACAGATTATGTGGATGCCCACAAAAAACTCTATACCAAACCACTTATAGTCACTGAGTGGAACTTTGATACATTCACTGGTAACAGAATGGCAGGTACTGCATATACATTCCGTCACCCGCTACTTCTCACTGAACAACTCATAAAGTTTATTGCACACGGAACCGAGGTGGCTATAGTGCACAATATAAACGAATTGAATCAGCCGGTAAACAAAGATGTATATCCGCTGACCAATGTCGTGGCCGGAGGCACTTTTTACACTGCAAACTATGCCGACAGCGTCAAGTCAAACCCTACACCTTCCGTGAGTACACTCTATGCCGCAGGTGCTGATGGTAAAAAATACCTTTTCGTAGTAAATCCACTGCAGACCGAACAAACGGTGACCCTCTCTTTGCCTAGCTCATATCCTATATCTCTTACGAGCCTCGTCACCGACACGATCTCGGCGCCAAGTCTCTCAAGCGCGGCTGGTGAAGTGAAAAGGAATCCAACAACCTCAACTGCTATAACTAACAACACTATCAAAGTACCAGGCTTCACCATCGCACGCTATGAGTTTAGCTCTTCACCACCTCCAAGTTCATCCTGTAAAGTCCAGGCCGCATTTCCTGCTCCCGCGTCCACATTGCCAGACCTCATCACTGCATTTACTCACAATGTCGGCGGCGCAGTGTTAAATGTTCCTACCGTCGCAGGTGCTGAAGCCGGAGGACTGCTCCTCAGCGTATCGCTCAATTTTTCAGATCGATCAAAGTATTGTAGCAATGATGGACAGGCTCATTTCAAAAATGCCATGCTGTATACCGCAATACAAAATGATAAGGTGATTTTTAATCGATGCGATGATACCAGTCGCGTATTTAATCGAAGCTATCTCAATAGACTGGTGAATGGTCCTGTCAAATTTGAAGTTTCAGTTGTCGAGGCTCCTTGTCGACCCACAGATGTTGAGCCAAATGAACCCCTTGATGTGCCCGAGGAAAAGTCTCAGAGAAAAACATTGGAGTTTACGGTGACAGGTGCGGTTGCAAACGATCTGTCAGGTTGTGGTGATAGTACCATGCACGTACCGAGTGGCACCTCTTCCTGTACACCCGCAAGCGCAACGGGGGCGCAGCCAGGTATAGGAAATGGTACGACTGGTGGCACAAACACTACTCCCACACTGACACCTGTTCCAGGCGCAGCCACAAATACGCCTACACCCATCGGCCAGGCAACCGCTACTCCCGGACCTGCAGCCACAAGTACCCCTGTCCCTCCCACAGGCACCCCGACGAACTCTCCGACACCATCTGACACGCCGACCCCCACTGCGTCACCCACTCCCACAGGCACACTTACTCCGACTCAGACTCCTACCGCTTCGCCCACGCTGACCCCACTCCCAACACCTACAGCACTCCCCACCCCGACTATGATCGCACGCTGTGCTGCTCAGCAGTGTCGCTCAGCCTGTGGATGGCTGGATAGCTACGGCTCCTGTCATGACAGTGGGATATTGCCCAGCGGTCAGCGCTGCTGCTATCTTGGATGCTATAACAGCAGCTGCATGCAGCTCGTCGGAGACGGGGTAGACTCATGCAAGCTCGGCGCGTCGTGTACGACATCAGTCGCATCTCTCTCGTATATCACCCCCGCAGTCGCAGGTGCAGGCCAACCCCCCCAGTCATCCGTGCCTGTGGGGAGCGTGGCTCAGCCGATCATGAACCAACAGACCCCCCAAAGCATTCCAAATCCTCCGACAGCACAACCAAATCGAACGATGCTCGCATCAGGACTTCCCATACCTCTGTGGATGCTTGCAGTGCCTGTCTTAATTTTGATAGCCGGCATCGTGTTGTAGTCCATACGCATATCGGCTTCCATATCATGCCTGAAATATGTGGGATTCCAGCTTTGATCCTTGATTTGAAATTTGCGAGCTGATGCGAGTATGGGGGGGTCAATCCGATCATTACACCCCCATCCCGTCCGCCAAATCGGCGGACGGGATTACCCCCTCTCTGCCTCCGCCGATTTGGCGGATCGGCAGAAGGGGGAGTTTGGGACATTATCCGTCGCTTTATAGACTTTATGGACTCTGATCCCGTATCGCTTTACTTCTGCGCTCGCATTTACTACTATGTAGGGGTATGAGTCATAACTTTACCCCCGTAGATTTAGCGAGATTTTTGAGCGCTCCTCCTGACCCTACCAAGTCCGCTGCACCAAAGACCAAAGGGTTTTCATTTGACAAAGTATTTCTCCCATTTTCGGTGGCCATCCTCCTCATGTCTCTCACCTTTTATGGCATGCGATACCTCTATGACAGCTCACAAGCAAAGCAAGTGGTGACAAACAAAGCTACCCTCGAAGTGATCTCCGCGATTGAGCCATCAGTCGTACCTACGACCCCTATAGTTGCCGAAAAAATATACTCAAGCATGGGTCAAATCGAGATAAACACAGAAAAACTCACTGCCAGCGCTCGTGCACAGTATCCAAACTTTACCGATACCCAGCTCTCCACTACAGTCAACAAGAGCCTACTCGAATGGGCGGCCCTCAGACAATATTTCAAACCTGACAAGGTGGTCTTTGCAAAGTTGAAAATAAATGTATCCAAACCGCTCGAGTCCTTTTCAGATATAAACAAAGACCTCGGAGTCTTGATAGTTGCACTCGATAAAAAGGACGATCTGGGCAAGCCTCCCGTTGCTCAGCTTGTCGAAGAATACAAAAAGGTAGTTGAAATCAAATGAAATACACGCGCATCGGCCTCGCCATCATTTTCCTTTTTATCTCCATCATGCTTGTCATGATCGCCGCGAGAGATAGTGAGAATAGGCAGGCGTATGTTTCAAGCGATCTACAGAACGTGGTCGCAGGCGACATCAGGAAATGCACCAGTGATGTTACTACAAATTGTGCAAGCTGTAGTATCTCAAGCATATCCGCTACCTCTCCTACGTGGGGATGTGAGCTTAAATGCGATACAGGGAAGTGTCCTTCTGCACCCATTAATTTTAGAATGGACTACTTTAGCTGCAGGAACTCATCCGGGACCGCGGGTTATAAAAATCAGGATAACCCGTGCGTGGAAGGCTCCGCGGATTTTATAAAGAAAGGTACTTTGACCACAAATCCTACCTCCCAATCTCAGGTGCCCTATACCTTCAATAATGGTTCAGGTACCCTTCCTACTGATACCTGCGGAAGAATTCAACTTGATGTTCTACCCGTTGAGATAGGTTGGGAAACCAGCGGTGCAGGAGCCGTGTATGATTTTGGAACTTCATGCGCTGCTCCACCCGTTGGCATCACCCAGACAGCTACTCCAGTACCAGGGGTCACCATCACCAATACCCCTGTCCCCAATGCGACTTTGACACCGACAGTCAAGCCTCCGACCTCGAGTCCTGTCCCGCTCACTGCCACGCCGACGAATACCCCTACCCCCACTGACAGCCCAACTCCAACTCCCTCAAATACCCCGACTGGTACATTGACGCCAAGTCCCACACTTACTCCAAAACCGACAAATACTCCGACTGTAGCTCCCTCGCCAACTCCTGGCCCGGTCTGTGCACCCACCGAGTGTGGTGTCTGTGGATGGAAAGATGTCGCCGGACTTTGTCATGAGGGGGGACTCCTTCCAAATGGCACACGTTGTTGCTACAAGGCATGTGCAGGAAATGCATGCACTGCTCGTGCTGGCAATGCGATCGACTCGTGCGCGAGTGACGCAGGATGTGCGGGACCCATCGCCTCAGTTGGGTATAAGTGCGATGCGAAGTGTGGCATCTGTGGCATCTCAGATAATGGAGGACTCTGCGCTGATATGACGACGCTTCCAAACGGTACGAGGTGCTGTCACAACGCGTGTGTGAGTCAGTCTTGTGTCCAAGTGAGTGGACAGGATCTCGATCGCTGCGTGTCTGCAGTCGACTGTGCGCCTGGCGCACCTACACTCGCGATCGCACCTCCCGTCTCGCCTCAGCCAAAGCCACCCGTCTCAGGATTCCTCCCCTGGTATATCATCGCCATCCCTGCCGGCATCCTCCTGCTGGGTATAGTCCTGTAGTAATTGCCCTTGACAAACCTCTCTCTCTCTCTCTCTCTGAGAAAATACTATAAGTTCGAATCAGCTTTTCTCCATTTGCTGGAGACAAAGAGGAGGAGAACGCGCACGTTGACATCTGGAATGTCTGAGACGATATGCATCATGACCACAAGTTGTTGTGGTTGAGATGTGTATCGTCTCAAACCAAAACAAGACGGTACCAAGGAAAATCATGAAAATTGTAGATAAAACATGCGTTGAGCAAGCAAATGAGGTAGTTAAAAAAAATGACTCAACCTCCATACTAATTCGGGGTACTAAAGAGTACGCAGAATTTATTAAGAGAAAAAACTCAAAAACCGCTCGAGGTGTGCTTCGAGCATATAAGAAAAAACTGAAATTAGTGGGTTTGTTAAATCAAGTCTACAATCTAGGCCTGATTGAGGGCTACGATATAGCCGAAAGGACTTTGTGCCAGTATTCAAAGTTGCTATTGGATACTGGAAATGTAGAAGGAGCCATTTACATATTAGGTGAGCTCGCAAAATTAGAATCCGAAGGATAATTGTATTATTGTTTTGGGGGCATCGACATTCCAGATGTCTCCAATTCAAATCTGCATATCATCCACGTCATGCACGTGGTTTTTTTATCTGATCCGCCTTACTCTGCATTATGAGCTTTGCCTGAAACTCCCCCTGCGAAGCGAGGGGGGAACTGAACGAAGTGAAGTGGGGGTGTAAAAATCAGGATAAACTGTACTGGCCATCTACACCCCCGCACTTCGTGCACCCCCTCGTCCCGCAGAGCGGGATAAATTCGCGGACGAGGGGGAGTCGTACTTGGTGCCTGTGGATCCCAGATCCCATGGTTGCGTGAGTCTTTGGGATCTTTCGACTTCGCTTACGCTCCGCTCAAGATGACATGCTTTTGTTCGTCACTTTACGGACTTTATAGACTTAGATCCCGGATCTCCCTGTCGGGTATGTCCGGGCTCCGCCCGTAGGGATGACCCTGCGGGGTCACTTTACAGACTTTATGACTTTAGGGACTTTATAGACTTTCAACTATTTTCTTATCCCTTCTTATTAAACATCTGTTGGAAGGCTTCCTTGGGGATTTCGACTTTGCCTACCATCTTCATCTTCTTTTTACCCTCTTTTTGCTTTTCGAGGAGCTTCTTTTTGCGTCCTACATCTCCGGCGCCGACCACCTTGCTATTTTTGATGAGCACATCCTTGCGGAAGGGCGCGATGCGCTCGCTGGCGATGATTTTACCCTTAAACTGTCCTTGGATCTTCACCTCGTACTGCTGACGAGGGATCAGGTCACGCAGACGCTTGCAGAGCTGATCCGCCTTTTCGTATGCGCGCTCTGCGACGACGATTTCAGAAAATTCCTCGACAGGATCGGAGTTCAGCAGGAGGAGGAGCTTGTCCGCCTTTACGACCTGATAGTCCACAAACTCCCAGTCGAGACTCGCATATCCTGAGGTGACAGACTTCAGCCTGTCAAAGAAGTCTGAGATCATCTCAGAGAGCGGCATGTGATAGATTATGTTCACCTGGTGCTTGTTGTCCATCGTCTGAAACTTCCCCCGGTACTGCTCACAAAGCTCCATGATAGCTCCCACATAGGTAGCAGGGGTGATGATCATGATCTTTACGATGGGCTCTTTGTAGATGCCCTCTCCCTCTTTGATAAACTCGACCTGAGGTGGGGTGAGTACGATCGAGAGGTCAAACTCCCGCTCGAGACGCTCCCGCACGACATCAGCATGGAGCAAGCCGAGGAAGCCGACACGAAACCCCGCGCCGAGGGTCATGCTGTAGATCGATTGATAGTCGAGTGCTGCGTCGTTTAGACAGAGTTTTTCCAATGCTTTTTTGAAGTTCAGATAGTCATCCGTATCTGTGGGAAACATGCTCGCATATACCATCGGCTTGACCTTTTTGTAGCCTGGAAGTGCCGTGTCTGGAGACTTTTGGAGGACTATCGTATCTCCAACTGAGACATCACGAATATTCTTGAGATTGGTGGCGATATAGCCGATCTCACCTGATTGGAGCGCGCCGACACGCTTCAGGTCAGGAGTAAAATGTCCGATCTCAGGAGGCTCACACTTCACGCCAGATATGCAGAGCTTATACGTAACGCCCTCGGTGGCCGAGCCCTCAAACATACGAACGAACGCAACGACTCCGAGGTACGCGTCATAATACGAGTCAAAGATGAGCGCCTTTGGGTGATCGCTGAGATTTATCTGGGGGGGAGGTACTACTTTGATCAACGCGCGGAGAAGTCCCTCGACGCCGACTCCAGTTTTCGCGGATACACAGTGTATCTCTTCTTCTTTGCAGTTTAAGAATTCGATGAGGGCGAGCTTGGTCTTGTCCACCTCGGCACTGGGTAGATCGATCTTGTTCACGACAGGGATGATGACGAGATTTTTCTCGATGGCTTTGTACGCGTTGGCGATCGTCTGCGCCTGGATGCCCTGCGTGGCGTCCACGAGAAGGAGCACACCCTCTACACAGGCGAGGGTGCGATCTACTTCGTAGGAAAAGTCTACATGGCCCGGTGTATCGATGAGATTCAATATGTACTCGACTCCATCCATCACGTACTTCATGCGTACCGGAGCGAGCTTTATGGTGATGCCTCGCTCACGTGAGACAGGATTTCGATCGAGGAACTGCTGTTCACCTGTTTTGAGGTCTACGGTCTTGGTCATCTCCAGTAGACGGTCTGCGAGTGTCGACTTGCCGTGGTCGATATGGGCGATGATGGCAAAGTTGCGGATAGGGGAGGACATGGAGGGTATTATAGGGCATGAGCTCTGAGCGTAGAGCGCAAAGCGAACGCGTAGAGCGTAAAGTGGGATGAATTCACGTGTATGACACACAGGTGCATGACTCCCCCTTCTGCCGATCCGCCAAATCGGTGGAGGCAGAGAGGGGGCAACGGGCCAAAAGGCGAGTGGGGGGGTACTGTTTGGACAAATGCAATAGGTCATCTACACCCCCCCTCAGGAGGAGGGGCACCCCCTCGTTGGGGAACGAGGGGGAGTTGTATCTGGCGCCTTTATTTCCTGACATGCCGATATTACATTTAGTCTGAATTTTGAAAACACCAGCGGGGTGTAAATACCAAATTACCTATAGCATATGCTCTTGACAAAACTCTCTCTCTCTGAGAGAGAATGTGATTGCCTGAAATTATACCCATCGCCAGATGGGTATAAATGAGTCCGGGTCGTGTGGTGGACGAAATCCACTTCGGCACTATCGCATATGACTGATCTGTCGTCCCGCTGACTTGTATGACAGCATATACAAGCAGCCATGACGATATCAGTAGGCGAGCATACCACGTGTCGACCAGCGGCAGTACTGAGTACTGAACAAACTAGAATCCAGCCTGTTTCCAACGAAGGCTGGGAGGAGGAAGAAGTCATGAGTGAGGTATTTACATTCCCGATAACAAAGGGAAATTTTGATTCCAAAGAAGCAGCACAGGCTGCAATGGAATTAAAGAAAAAGGAGCTCGAGAGAGCTCACTCAAAAGGGTCCTCGGGAAACGAAGAAGTTTCCGAGGAAAAAGGAGAGTGGAGCTACTATTTTGAATTTGTAACTCCACAGTAATGAATCCTCACCCCGACTCAGGGTGAGGACTTTCCAAGAACCCACTGATACTCTTATCACTCCGGATTCCCTAATTCTGTGCAACGGATACGTTCATAGAGATTGTAATCGTCAATAATTACGATAACGACAAATACACAGTCATTCTGATCCGCCCCGGGCGGAGAAGAATCTCATATATCAGGGATCTTTCCCCGCCGATTCAGCGGGTCAAGATGACATGCTTTGCTCGTCGCTTTACAAACTTTATGAACTTTATAGACTTTAAGGACTTTATGACTACTGTCTTCTAACTAATCTCCACTATCCTCAGTGAGCTGGTGCCGCCCTTGGCGCCCCAGTAGTCGCCGTGAGTGACGATGACCGCATCACCCTTTTTGAGGAGGCCTTCGCTTTTAAGTTTTTCGATACTCTCTGACACCTGGTCTTTTGATACCTCACCTGTAGGTTCGTCGTGCATGCGTGGATATACCCCATAGCTCAGTGCGAGTCGTCCGGCGATACTCACTGAAGGAGTAAACGCATAGATCGGTGCATCCGCACGATAGTGAGAGAGGAGGCGCGCCATGCGGCCCGTGTTTGTGAATACGACAAATGCTTTGACATGAGTACCGGTGGTGAGATAGTCTTGGTAGATCTTGTATGCTGCATGAGCGATACGAGATGGCTTGTCCAAGAGCTCCATATGTACACTACGTGACATGTAGTGATTGCCCTCCATCTCATGAAACTCGGCGATCTTTGACATCATCTGTATCGTCTCGACAGGATACACACCAGCTGCAGTCTCACCTGAGGTCATGATCGCATCGGTCCGGTCATAGATGGCATTTGCGGCATCAGACACCTCGGCACGCGTAGGGAATGGATTTTTTTCCATACTCGACATCATCTGTGTCGCGACGATGACTGGCTTATCATACTTTAGACACAGGTCGATCATGCACTTTTGGTGCAGCGGGACACGCTCGATGGGACTCTCGACGGCGAGGTCACCACGCGCTACCATGACTGCATCCGTCTCTCGTACGATCTCCTCGAGAAAGTCGAGACACTGTCGTGTCTCAAGCTTTGCGATGAGGGGACCTGTGTAGCCTCGCTCTGCACACTTCGCACGCACATCTTTGATATCCTGAGCATTTCTGACAAAGGATACCGCAACCCAATCAAGCTGATTTTTCACTGCCAGATCGACGCCGATGATATCTCGCTCGGTCAGGAGCTCGACGGGAAAATCGACACCGGGGATGTTCAGTGACTTGCGCGTCTTCATGATCGTATCCGTATGACAGAGGAGTGTGACCACCTCACCTGCTTCCTCCACCGTGAATCGTATCGTGCCGTCATCGACGAGGATCTCGTTTCCGACCTGCAGGAGTGGGATGATGTGGGGATGAGTCAGGGTAAAGTCTGGAGTACCGAGCTTCACCCGCATGCCTTTTTTGAGCTCGATGGTGGGGGTAGAAAGAATGAGGCGAAATGAAGGTCCCTGGAGGTCCATAATGATCGAGGGCACCACCCCAAGCTTCTGTGATACCTCACGGATGCTATGTACGTACATCTCGTGTTTGGCTGGTTCGCCGTGTTTGAAGTTTAGGCGGAAGACGTTTACTCCCGCTTTGATAAGTCCTTCGATCTGTTCGAGGGTTTCTGATGCAGGTCCGATGGTTGAGACGATTTTGGTGAATTTCATAACAAAAGTATAGCATGGGGAAAACAAGTTCATCAGGTTGAAAGCTATAAAGCTCTCATGCTCTCAGTTTGTATTATTTGTAGAGTTCAAACATCCTATCTATTCGCATTAAAAGCATTACAAACCTTAGGAACTTTATGAACTTTATGAACTTGGATCCCGTTTTTCAACGGGATGACATCTGTGGTGCCTGTGGATCTTTCGACTTCGCTTACGCTACGCTCAAGATGACATGGAACTTTACAAACTTTATGAACTTTACAAACTTTACAAACTCATCCCCTTCGTCTTCTTGACTTAAATCCTGCGGAGAACGAAGTGGTCTTCAGCGTCGCCACAAAAGCGATGAGCGCACTTCCGATGACCGCGGTCATCCACATATAGGGACTCCCTGCGGCGGCGAGTACGCTGCCTTTTGAAGTAGCTCCCAGTACCGTGCCAGATGGCTTTGGAGTCACCGTGGTCACGGCTCCCTGGACTGAGCCCGGAGTCGTAGCTGCGGCGATAGTGTCACTCCCTCCAGTACCACACGCACCCTTCTGGGGAGCGCCGACACGATAGTAGCTCGTGATACAGCTCGACGTAGTGGCACTCAAAATATCTCCGGCATCACCGGTGCCACAGCCATTCATGCATTTGATTTTGAAAAAGTACTTGGTATCAGGTGCGAGTGAGCTGATCGTATAGGTAAATACTCCGCCTGTGGTGGGAGGATTCATCTCAGCGCTGTACTCATCTGCAGACTCGGTGCGCCCATAAAATATCTGGATCTTGGGGCAGTTTTCACGGCAGGGATTGATGTATAGTTTGGCAAAGTTTGCTCCTGCATCGACCTGAAAGAGATCAGGTTTGCACGTAGGTTTTGCGTCATTGCACACATAGGGTGCATTGGTCGGAGTCGGGGTCGGTGCCGTATAGGTATACTCGACTGAACAGCCGTACTTTGCATCAGAGCGAGTCACGATATCTGCATTTGCGGTACCGTCACCTGACATAAAGTCATTTGCAGTCACCGCAATGCTAAAATCGCCCGTGCCTGAGAGGCTACTGAGAATCGGCGAGGAGGTATAGGTCACCACATCAAATCCGCTCCCTGTCTTTGGACCCATTTTAAATCCTGATGCACCTGCATAGTCGATCTTGCCATCACGCGCTGATACTGATGGATTCGAAAACGATGCAGTTGCTACTGCTGCAGAAGATGCTCCGTCCAACTTTGTATACGTGAGTTTTGCTCCAATATTGAGGTTTACACTGCGCTGGGCGTTGTTATTATTTTCATAGTTGAGGTAGGATTGCACTTCGCCGCGGACAGTGACTTTAGCAGCAGTCAGAGGACCCAGTGCGGTGTTGAACTTTGGGAGTTTGCACTCTTTGACCCAGTCGGTCTGTTGAAATGAGGTGGTGTTGTTGTCATAGTTCACCGTGGCTGCAGTAGCAGATTGTGCTGATATGAGTATAAAAAGTGTGAACACGAGGGAAACTAGTTGCTTTTTATACATAAGTGAACGAAAAAGTATCAACACACTCAAGGTACCATAGCGGTAGGATGATTGTCAAGCAACAATAGAGCAAAGCCGGGATCTAAGTCTATAAAGTGACCCCGCAGGGTCATCCCGGGCATACGCGGCCGTGTGACCCGGGATCCAAGTCCATAAAGTCTATAAAGTGACGGTCAATGTCTCAAACTCCCCCTCATGAAGTGAGGGGGGAACTGAACGAAGTGAAGTGGCTTGTCCGCCCAGACTGCGAAGCTGTTGGCGGGGGGTGTACTGTTTGGACAAATGCAATCGACCACCTACACCCCCGCCCCGCCGGAGGCGGGGCACCCCCTCTCTGCCGAATCGGCAGAAGGGGGAGTTCTGTGCAGCACCTTTGGATGCTCGCGCCCCGCAAAGCGGGATAAATTCACGTGAATGACAAACTGTTCGTCATCCCCTTGTACAAGGGGATCCAATGTACAAGGTAAGGTGATTTATGACTTTGGATGCTCGCGTCCGCGAGTCACTTTTTCCGTGGAGTATCGAGGACTTTGTAGGTCACGCTGCTGAGGTTTTTGGGGGGGATTTTCTCCGATGCGTAGAGTATCTCGACACCCACCGGCAGCACGTCATCTTTGAAGTCCACCATCACATCATCAGAGATTTGCTCCGTACGAGTGGGAGCGACAGTCGAAAACTGTATATACATGGCATCTGACTGGGGATCGTAGGTGATATTCATGGCACTAGTATACTTGATATTTTATCAACGCGCGCTCGTGCGATCTCAAACACAGTGATGACGAGAGTCTCTGCGCCGAGCGATTCTGTGACGATACACAGACATTTTGAGCTTTCCAAAAGGACGTAGTAGTTGTGTCTGGATACATGATGAGCATCGGGCACCATGCGATACACCTCGCCCAACAGCTCAATCACCCTCTCAGGGGAATATCCACGGAGCTGGAGTCTTGCTTTTGCATGCTCCGTAAATATCAGATTTTTAGGAGCCTTGAACATATCTAGTGAGTATATCAAGAATCATTGACAGATTCCCGATCAGTGGTATCGGGATCATAGTGCACGTGCATGACAGGTATAAAGCTCCCCCTCCCCATTCGGGGAGGGAGTAAGGGAGCGAAGTATTTATGTCCGACTCCCCCTCGCGAAGTGAGGGGGGAACTGAACGAAGTGAAGTGGGGGTGTAATGATTGGACAAACGCAATCAACCATCTACACCCCCGCACTTTGTGCACCCCCTCTCTGCCGAATCGGCAGAAGGGGGAGTTGTGTGTGGCGCCTTTGGATCTTTCGACTTCGCTTACGCTCCGCTTAAGATGTCATGTGATCGGTCATCCTGAACGAAGTGAAGGATCTAGTGAACAGGGATCTTTCCACGCCGATTCGGCGGGTCAAGATGACATGGAACTTTACAAACTTTATAGACTTTACGAACTTTATAGCATTACAGCTTGCAGCTTGTGGCTCTCAGCTTTGCTCTCTCAGCTATGTGTAGCTATTTGTTTTCGAGGAGGGATTCGAGTCTGGTCACACGGGCGCGGAGCTCTCGATTATCACTTGCGAGGCGATCGATTTGAGCTTGGAGTCCTGCAATACTGACATCTGTTTTCGTATTCAGGTCTTGGACTGATTTGACGAGGAGCGGAGTGACCTTGCCATAATCTACGGCCCACGGGTTTGAAGGGTTGCTATATGCATCGAGCTCATCTGATCCCACGGTGACCGCATCAGGGAAGACTCGATAGAGCTCCTGAGCAAAAAATCCATCTTGAACGGTGCCACTCTGCTTCCATCTAAAGTTGTGTACAGGGAGATTGAGGAGTGCGTTGAGTCCACGAGCAGACTTGCCAGTGTCGATCTTGAGTCTCTGGTCAGAGCTGGTGGCATAGGCTATAGTGGTGGCGTTTGTGTTGTTGATGCTTCCGATTTCTGTCCCCGCTGAGTTTGAAAATCTCATATACCTGAGTGTATTGAGGGTGGCTGCGGGCATGGTGACGGTGATACCCGCGGCATTTGTGGAAGTGCCTGCAGAAGTGATGCCTGTCGATGACACACTGAGTCCCGAGCCCGCAGTTCTGATACTGTTTGCATTTATGACCATAGCGTTTACTGTCGTAGAGCTTGAGGTCACATCCAAAGCAGCTCCAGGACTCGTTGTGCCTATACCGACGTTCGCTGTACTGGTATCTACATATAACTGATTGGTATTTACTGCAAAATCACCAGTTGTAGAAAGAACCAAATTAAAATTTGAGCCTGCGGCAGGAGTCATGGTCATGGCGCCTGATGAGCTAGTAAGCTTCGGCACCGCGAGGGAGGTGGCGGTAGCCACACCAAGTGTGGGAGTCGTAAATGAAGGACTCTCTAGAAATGCGAATGTCTTTCGTGCTGCACCTGTAGTGATAGTGCCATAGTATGCATCCGTCAAAAACTCCACTGCGCCTGCCTCAGGTGCGGTGAGAAGTGTGCCACTGGTGAACTTGAGTGGAGCCGTAGAAGCAGTCGCTGTGCCTGCTTTGAAGTGAAGTAAGGCAGTTGGTGCAACCGTCCCTATACCGACGTTTCCATTTTGTAAAAATACCGTTTTTACTCCTCCAGTACCTTCAATCTCGAGATTTGTAGCTGCGGTGATGCTCGTAGGGTTTGAGCCTATTTTCATCTGAGCAGAGACGGGGGAAGCGCTGAAGCAGAGTAAAGCGAAGAGAGCAAAGTTGATAGCTAGTATGGAAGTTGCGGATCTATGCGTGGCTCCCCCTCGTTCCCCAACGAGGGGGTGACGACACGGAGTGGAGTGGGGGTGTAGCGATGGGACTGACACTCCCATACTCGCATCAGCTCGTATTGCCCCCTCGTGAAACGAGGGGGAGTCGTGCATGATGGAGAAATAGAGAAATTTAGATGGAGAATGCATATGATGAGAGATGTCGCAGTGTATCAAAGTACGACAAGGGAAGTCAAGGGAGAAACGAAAGACAATGCTTATAAAGTTTATAAGGTTATAAAGTTTGTAAAGTCCATAAAGTTCTTAAAGTTCTTAAAGGCTATTTACTGTTTACAGTCAATAGTAAATAGTCACATGTTCGCACCAAAGGATCCATGTCTGGCTCCCCCTCGCGAAGCGAGGGGGTATTCCGAAACGAAGTGAGGAAGGGGGGGTGTAACGTGTGGACTGACACCCCCATACTCGCTGAAGCTCGTATTGCCCCCTCATTAGGGAATGAGGGGGAGTTCTGTGTGGCGCCTTTGGATTCCCGTGTGCACGGGAATGACACATGGAGTAAATTGAAAACTCTTAGCTCTTAGCTCTTAGCTTTGCTCTCTGAGCTCTCTTATCTACTCGCCAGCAGGGAGGTGAGGCCAGATTTGGCTGAACCGGGAGGGACGAGGGTGAGCTCGACGGTGGGGGAGGCAGTGATATTTTGAGCCTCGAGTATCTCAAAGAGTGTCGAGAGCACCTCCTCATCTTTTCCAATTTCTTCAAGAGCGGTGCCGACGATCTGTGGACGGATGGTCGACGCTTTTGCAAACTCGATGGATGCCTCGCGATCAGCTTTACTCTTTATGATGTTCACCTGATTGACTCCATCTTGTTGGATGGCAGAGGTCACCTGGCGAAGACGATTCACCACTTTTTCCTCGATCTGTCTGGTCATATTTGCATCACGGAAATGTACTTTGCGGATATAGACGGAGCCTACTCGATAGCCCCACTCGACTGAGTCTGCGGAGACTTCCTCGCGTACGATCTTGCTCATGTGATGTCGATTCACCAACATCTCTGAGAGGGGGAGATTGCTGAGACTTTTGATCGCCGCATTTTTCACACTCACACTGAGTGATTCACGCGGATTCGCATTTTTAAAGATATGGGCAACTGGGTCGCTGATCTGTGTCTCATACCATACACCGATACCCATAGGGGTTCCCTCCTCAGAGTTTACCGGGATGCTTCGCAAGTACTCTTGATCGAGACGGAGCGAGCGGGTATAGCTCGTACCAAAGATGTTTACTACGCATGCCTTCCATCCGAGCTTTGGCCAGAGCAGATGGAGACCAGGCTCATCAATGACCCCCAATACTTCTCCAAAAAGCACATACACGCGCGCTTCACGCTCATGGATGATGTCGTACATACCAAACAATTTGCCGAGGGATACAATCACCTTTTCACCAACAAACAAAAAGACAAGTGTTTGTACGATGATGGTTAGGGTAGATATGTTTTCCATAGTTATGCTGATGATTCGAGAATGATACGTTTTGCTTTTGAGAGGAGTGAAAGTCTCACGTTACGCATGTATGCGGTGAGTGTATCTTTGCCCTGCTTCTTCGTGGCTTTGAGTTGGGTTGCCAGATCGCCCAATATCTGGACTTCTGCTTGGGCTCTGAGCGTCTCGATCTCGACCGCACGTCTCGACTGGACGATCTTTTGATCTGCAGATGCTTGGGCGAGACTCACCTCTGAGGAGACGTGGTTGTGAGCGGTATTGATCGCCGCAAGTGCGGACTCGACCTCGGGAGGAGGTTCGATCGCGGTGATGAGCGCTGCGTCGAGTGAGATGCCATAGCGTGCAGGGGAGGAGGCACACTCCGTCTCCATGTGTTGGTTTAGATCGCCGAGGTTTTTACGTAGATCGTTGATCGATATGCCATAGGTGTCGATGAGGGAGATCTCTTTGCCCGCAAGGTCCTTTTTGAGTGGAGCCTCAAAGTTTGCGATACGCTCACGGAGTATGGCGACAAAGTATCCCATGATATGCGCGATCGGATTTTGGACGCCAAAAAGATATGCATAGAGGTTGCGGTCTGAAATCGTGAACCGCAGCTCGCCACGGAGGTTGATGTTCAGTTGGTCCTTTGTGACGGCCTCCAGCGCGGTGTTGCCCTGGTTGACCTGCGTGTTTTCGGGATCAAAGGCGATATTTACGAGTTGGGTCGCGACGGGGACTTTGTGGATGCGCTCCCAGGGCCATTTGAAGTAGGGCCCGCCGGGGGTGATGACCTCCAGCTGAGGATAGATGTATCTGTCCTTTTCGGTCTCGCGGAGTGACTCAGTCAAAGATGCGTCATCCAACGTGGTGAGCTTGCCGAGGCGTTTTGCTTTTCCGAGAATCGTCTTGACTGCGCGCTCATTTTGCTCGACTACATAAAAACCTGAGAGCACCATACGAATCACAAACCATATGGCGAATCCGAGCATGACACTGAGTAACATATGAAACAGTATAGCAACTAATTATCCACTGTGTTTATTTCTTTTTGAGCATGTCATCTGTCGACTGCAATAGCTTTTGTACTCTGTCTATGCCTTCTTTATTTATCGGACATGATATACCAAAACAGAATTTGCCTTTGGATATCACTTGTTCATAGATGACGGGTGGAGCCAAAAGCACTGCAAAAGACACCGCCATACCCAAACACAATGTGAAGGAAAACTTCAATACATTTTGCATTGGTCCTGACGGTTGGAGCATGACACGTATAAGATATACAAACAAAAAGAGCAAAAGAATAGGGCTCGCATAAGCCAAGAAATCGAAACCTGGTGGGCCGTTATGCGGAGTTGTAATCACGGTGATGGCGTTGAGTACAAATATCCCCACGACAGTTGCAATGATCAAAAAGAGTTTACGGGATATTTTTGTAGGTTTGAAGTGGAGGATAGAGTAGATGATAAAAGAGATCAATGGGACAAGGGAAAGCGTGCATATATCTGCTGCAACCTCATAAAACTGTATGAATATATCCATCCCTCTGTCAACATCATAAAACTGTATGAATATACTCATTGCTAAAGAAAAGATAGTGCCGACAATGTAGAATCCTGCTGAAATAGCAAATAAAATCGACTGGGTGCTAAGTACAATGAGAAACAGGTCCCTGTTGGTTCGCTTTTGTTTGTGTGATCTGAAGTTCGCCAATGCATCCTGGACGAGGAGAGGAAGCATCCATATAATCGCAGAGACCGTGCATATAATCAGTGCAACATAACCATATCGATATGATTGTTTAATCAAGTGATATAGTACAGGTACGGATATAGTCAGCATCATCTGGCCAGTGTAGCATATTTTCAGCATCACAAATCACATGCCACTTTATACACTTCTAAATACGGTAGACAGTCGAGTGTGCAACAACCAAATAAAGCGGAGTATATAGGCTCTGGCTCAGACACCCCCTGATCACATTGGTTCGCATTCCCCCTCGTCCCGCAGAGCGGGATAAATTCACGGACGAGGCTCCGCCCGTAGGGTTACGCCCGGACTCCGTCCGTCGGACTTGGGTCCAGAGGGGGGGAGTTTGTGTGATGTCTTTGGATTCCCGCCTTCGCGGGAATGACAATGCGGTGAATTTGGATCTTTTGACTGTGTAAACGTTTTTTCTTCGTTCTCAATTCCCCATTAATAATTCTCAATTTTGTCCTACAATCCCCTCATGAATACGGCTGTCTTTGACTCACAGTATAAAAACCTCAATGCTGCACAAAAGCACGCAGTCGATGCGATCGAGGGACCCGTCATGGTAGTCGCAGGACCAGGGACCGGCAAGACGCAGATCCTCACGCTGCGCATCGCAAACATTTTGCTCAAAACTCAGGTCAATCCCTCTAACATCCTTGCGCTCACCTTCACGACCGCTGCGACTGCAAATATGCGCGAGCGCCTGATCAAGGTCATCGGCAATGCAGCGTACATGACGAACATTTTCACCTTTCACTCCTTTTGTCAGCACATCATCACCGAGCATCCTGATGATTTTTGGGAGATACTGGGGCGCAAACTCGCTGATGATATCCAAAAGGTCGAGGCGATGGAGGCGGTGCTCGATGGCGGCACATGGGAGCACATCAGACCCTACAGCAAGCCGTACTTTTATGTCCCTGAGGCGCTGCGCGCGATATCAGATCTGAAGCGCGAGGGCGTCACACCAGATGAGCTCGGCAAGCTCGTCGCTGAGGACAAGGTAGCATTTGACGCGATACCTGATAAGGAGAGCACGAGAGCCAAAGGCAAACTCAAAGGTATCTATCAAGACGAACTGAAGCGCATCGAAAAAAATGCAGAGCTTAGCGTGCTCTACGCAGCCTATCAAAAAAAACTCCATGCTGCAGACCTCTACGACTACGACGACCTCATCATGTACTCACTCGACAAGCTCCAAAAGGATGAGGACTTCAGGCTCCGCGTGATGGAGCAGTATCAATACATCCTCGTCGACGAACATCAAGACTCAAACAACGCACAAAATAAAATCGTGCGCCTCCTCGGATCGTTTGATACAAATCCAAATATCTTTGTAGTGGGGGATGAGAAGCAGGCGATATTTCGCTTTCAGGGCGCCTCAGTCGAAAACTTTAGATCATTCAAAGAGATCTATCCTGAGGCACAGCTCATCACCCTGAGCGAAAACTATCGCTCGACACAGACCATACTCGATGGGGCACTGGAACTTTTGAAAATGGAGGAGAGTCAGGCGCTCGCTTCGCGAGCGCCTCATCCAGACGGTCCGATCACCATACTCACCACTCCCGATCTCGCCACTCAGCTCGCCACGATGGCCGAATCGATCAAAAAGATTTTGGCTGACGGAATACCTGCCCACGAGGTAGCTGTCCTCGTGCGCACCCGCGCGCAGGGCAAGCAGATCGCGTCCTATCTCGAGAGTCACGGACTCCCCGCACATCGGGATGCAAGTGAAAATATTTTTGAGGATCCTGCCGTCGCAAAACTCATCACCATCCTGACTGCAGTGCATCAGTATGGGAGTGAGGAGCCGATATTTCCTGTCCTCCTCATCGATATATTTGGACTGGATCCGCTGGATGTCTACAAGCTGAGCCAGGCCGCATCTCGCGGGCGCAAAAATATCTATGATCTCCTCTCCACAGATGCCTTACTCGAAAAAGTAGGCGTGAAGGAAAGTAAAAAGATCATCGATCTTGGGAAAAAAATAGGACAATGGTCGGTGGCAGCACATAACATCCCCCTGCACCAGCTCCTCCACCAGGTAGTGCAGGAGAGCGGGCTCCTCACCTCGATACTGCAGTCTGATGACTCACTCGCCTCCATCGCCGCACTCCGCACACTCTACGATACGATGAGTAGTTTGGATCATGCGGGAGATTGGAAACTGGCGAATTTTTTCACTTATCTGTCAAAGGTGCGCGAACATGGTATCAAGGTACAAGCTGCTGTCTCCCTCTCATCAAAAGGCAAAGTCCAAGTCATGACCGTGCACGCATCCAAAGGGCTGGAGTTTGATCACGTGTATATTCCTTTTGCTCAGGAAAATGTGTGGGG
>Ga0194035_1000079_pt1 | contig 58858 bp, 52 predicted proteins | sample JunL2320m_MetaG_FD_148680 | JGI IMG/M metagenome (GOLD analysis project Ga0194035, IMG submission 148680) | Anoxic zone freshwater microbial communities from boreal shield lake in IISD Experimental Lakes Area, Ontario, Canada - Jun2016-L239-20m | ecosystem: Environmental > Aquatic > Freshwater >...
CCGGCTCCGATCCCGGCGGCGCCCCGGCCACCGGTCGGCTGGATCGAGCAGGACGACGCCCGCGTCGCACTTGGGGCGGTGGTTCCGCTGGGCGTGCTCTCGGCACGGCAGGCGCAGTTCGTCGCCGCCATCGCTGCGCCGGTGGTGATCACCCCGTGGCGCTCGCTACTGGTGTGCGACCTCGCCGAGGGCGTCGCCGACACTTCACTGCGGGTGCTGGCACCACTGGGACTGGTGTTCGATTCCACCTCGCCCTGGCTGGACGTGACCGCCTGCGTGGGTAGTCCGGGGTGCGAGCGGTCGCGCGCGAATGTACGCGCCGAGGCCGCGCGGGCGGCCGAGTCAGGTTCTGCTGACGGTGCCGTGCACTACGTGGGCTGCGAACGGGCCTGCGGCCGCCCGGCCGCCGCCGAGGTATTGGTGGCCACCGGCGATGGCTATCACCCCCTTCCGACACCGCCGTAGGGTGATGACGTGCTCGACTACATCCGCGACGCCGGCGACATCTATCGGCAGTCCTTCGCGACGATCCGGGCCGAGGCGGACCTGAGCCGGTTCCCCGAGGACGTCGCGCGGGTGGTGGTGCGGCTGATCCACACCTGCGGACAGGTCGACCTCACCGAGCATGTGGACTTCACACCTGACGTCGTCGCGGCCACCCACGCCGCACTGGCCGCGGGCGCCCCGATCCTGTGCGACTCGTCGATGGTGGCCGCGGGCATCACGGCCGCCCGGTTGCCGGCCGCTAACGAAGTCGTGTCGCTGGTCACCGACCCCCGCGCAGCCGATCTGGCGCGACGGCGTGACACCACCCGATCGGCGGCCGGAGTGGAGTTGTGGGCCGACCGGATGGGTGGTGCGGTGCTGGCGATCGGTAACGCACCTACCGCACTGTTCCGGTTGCTGGAACTTATCGACGAGGGCGCCGACGCACCGGTGTCGGTACTCGGCGGCCCGGTCGGCTTCGTCGGGTCGGCACAATCGAAACAGGAACTCGTCGAGCACCCGCGCGGGATGGACTATCTCGTAGTGCGCGGCCGTCGCGGTGGCAGTGCGATGGCCGCGGCGGCGGTCAACGCGATCGCGAGTACGCGCGAATGACCAAGGGCACCCTGTACGGCGTCGGCCTGGGACCGGGCGACCCGGAACTGGTGACCGTCAAGGCTGCGCGGATCATCGGCGCGGTCGACGTGGTCGCCTATCACAGTGCGCGCCATGGCAAGAGCATCGCCCGCGGTATCGCCGAGCCGTATCTGCGGCCGGGCCAGATCGAGGAACACCTCGTTTACCCGGTGACCACCGGGGATACCGAGCACCCCGGCGGTTACGACGGTGCGATGGCGGACTTCTACGCCGAATCCGCCGACCGGATTGCCGTGCACCTCGACGCCGGCCGAGACGTCGCCCTGCTCGCCGAGGGTGATCCGCTGTTCTACAGCTCCTACATGCACATGCACACCCGGCTGGCCGAGCGCTTCGACGCGGTGATCATTCCCGGCGTGACGTCGGTGAGCGCAGCCTCGGCGGCGATCGGCACTCCCCTGGCGACCGGCGACGAGGTGCTGTCGGTGTTGCCCGGCACCCTGCCGGTGAGCGAACTCGCCCGCCGCCTGGCCGACACCGACGCCGCCGTGATCATGAAACTAGGTCGCACGTACCGGCAAGTGCGCGAAGCGCTTTCACTGTCGGGCCGCCTTGATGACGCGATCTACGTCGAGCGGGCCAGCAGCGATGGTCAGCGGGTCATGCCCGCCGCCGACGTCGACGAGAACGCTGTGCCGTACTTCTCGGTGGCCGTCGTACCGGGTGACGGCCGCAGCACCCGGTCAGCGCCACGCAACGGAACCGTCGCGGTCGTCGGCCTCGGCCCGGGTGACGTCGAGTGGATGACGCCGCAGTCCCTGCGTGAATTAGCCGCCGCCACCGACCTGATCGGTTATGGACCGTATCTGGACCGGGTGCCGATCCGCCCCGGCCAGCGCCGCCACCCGTCCGACAACACCGATGAACCCCAGCGGGCCCGGTTGGCCTGCGAACTGGCCGAGCAGGGCCGCGCGGTTGCGGTCGTATCGTCCGGTGACCCTGGGGTTTTCGCCATGGCGACCGCCGTATTGGAAGAGGCCAAGCAGTGGCCGACGGTGGCGGTGCGAGTGATCCCGGCCATGACCGCAGCGCAAGCAGTGGCCAGCCGAGTTGGCGCGCCACTGGGTCACGATTACGCGGTGCTCTCGCTGTCCGACCGACTCAAGCCGTGGGACGTGATCGCCGCCCGGCTGTCCGCGGCGGCTGCCGCTGATCTGGTGCTGGCGATCTACAACCCGGCATCCAAAAGTCGCACCTGGCAGGTCGCCACCATGCGGGATCTGTTGCTGGAGCACCGCGATGCCGGCACCCCGGTGGTGATCGGCCGCGACGTCTCGGGCCCTGCAGAATCGGTGACGGTAGTCCGTTTAGCCGACCTCGACCCGACCGAGGTGGACATGCGGTGTCTGCTCATCGTCGGATCGTCGCAGACCCAGTGGTACGGGTCGGCCAACGGGGATACCGTGTTCACGCCCCGGCGTTACCCCGGCTGAGCACCCAGGCAGACGCATCCTGAACAGACCCGACAACTGCCACGCCCAACGGCAGTGCCGGGCGGTCGATCATGATCACATCGACATCGAGGTCGCGAGCCGCATCAAGCTTGGCCTGGGTCAGCGCTCCCCCGCTGTTCTTGGTAATCAGCACGTCGATACCTCTGCTGCGCAATAGTTCGCATTCGTCCTCGTAGTGGTACGGCCCACGGGATAACACCAACTCGTGGTTCGGCGGCAGCGCCGCGACGTCGGGTGCGGTGACCACCCGGATCAGGAACCAGGCGTCGCTGTCGGAGAATGCAGCGACGCCCGAGCGGCCGGTAGTCAGGAACACCCGCGAATACCCCTTGGCAGCAACAACTTCGGCTGCTCCGGTATCGGAGCGCACCATCGTCGCACCGGCAGGGTCCCAGGGTGGCCGATGCAACACAATGTGCGGCATGCCGAGTTCGGCGCAGGCCTGTGCTGCGTTCGCGGTCATGGTCGCCGCGAACGGATGGGTGGCATCGACAACAGCGGTGATGTCGTTGTCGACAAGCCAGTCACGCAGTCCCTCGACGCCACCGAAGCCACCGATCCGGACCAGCCCGGCCGGCAGCGCCGGATCGGGCACCCGACCGGCCAGTGAGCTGATGATGTCCACATCCGGGTGCAGCCGCTCGGCTAGTGCGCGAGCCTCGGCGGTGCCGCCGAGCACGAGCACCCGCATCAGTGCCGGTCTCCCCGCGATCGGCCCGACGAGTAGAGATAGCTATCCGGAAACCCCTCAGCGGCGAGCACATCACCGACGATGATCACCGCGGTGCGGGTGATATCTGCGTCGTGCACGGCGATTGCGATATCGGCCAGCGTGCCGCGCAGCACCACCTGCTGCGGCCAACTCGCGAATGCGACGACGGCGGCGGGGGTCTCCGGGCGGTAGCCCCCGGCCAGCAGTTGTTCCACGGTCGCGTCGATACGGTGGGCGGCCAGGTGGATCACCAGGGTTGCGCCCGGCGCCGACAGTGACGTCAGATCCTCGCCGCCGGGCATCGCGGTGGACAGGGTGGAGACCCGGGTCAACGTCACCGTCTGTGACACCCCCGGCACGGTCAGTTCCCGGCCCAGTGCGGCGGCGGCAGCAGCGAAAGCCGGCACGCCCGGGACGATCTCGTAGCCGATTCCGAGTTCGCCAAGCCGCCGGCTTTGTTCAGCCACCGCGCTGTAGATCGACGGGTCTCCCGAATGCAACCTGGCCACGTCATGTCCTGCTGCGTCAGCGGCTGTGATCTCGTCGATGATCTGATCCAGTGTCAGGGGCCCGGTGTCGACGATGCGGGCATCCGACGGGCAGAACTCCAGCAGGTCGGTGGGCATGATGGAACCGGCGTACAGACACACAGCGCACCGCTGGAGCAATCGCTGCCCTCGAACGGTGATCAAATCGGCCGCTCCCGGTCCAGCGCCGATGAAGTACACCGTCACTTCTGCGTCACGGCCTTTACCGTCAGCAGCCACTGGGTGATCGGCATTTGCGGACGCCAGCCGGTGAAGTCCCCCAATGGCTCGCCCTGATAGTGCTGAAAGCGCCGGAGCTCACCTCCGAGCCGTGAATGCCAGTTCATCAGCAGCGCTTCGGACTCCACAGTGACCGCGTTGGCCACCAGCCGACCGCCACTGGGCAACTGCGCCAGGCAGGCCTCGACCATTCCGGGTCCGGTCAGTCCGCCGCCGATGAAGATCGCATCCGGCCGCGCCGCGCCGTCGAATTCTTCCGGTGCCTCGACCCGAACGTCGATATCAGCACCGAAGGCGCGGGCATTGGCGACGATCCGCATCCGACGCTCCGGTCTGGTTTCGAATGCGACTGCGCGACAACCCAATCCGCTGCGACACCACTCCACGGCGATGCTGCCCGATCCCGAGCCGACATCCCAGAGCAATTGTCCGGCGCGGGGCGCAAGTGCGGCCAGCGTCACCGCACGCACCGTCGGCTTGGTGATCTGGCCGTCGTGGTGCAGCGCGTCGTCGGGCAGCACTCCCCCGACTCGCTCATCGGGCAGGTAGTCGATGGCAATGACGTTGAGGTCGTCGATATCCGGTGGTGGCGCGGCAGCCCAAGCCTCGGCCGGGCCGGACCGGATGCGCTCCCCCGGGCCGCCAAGTTGCTCCAGCACGGTGAACTCCGATGCGCCGCGGCCGGTCTCGGTGAGGACCGCGGCCAACTCGGCCGGAGTCGATGAACCCCGCGACAGGACGACCGCCCACCCGCCCCGTCGTACTGCGGTGTGCACCGGCGCGGTGACCAGACTAATGGTCTCGACGTCCGACGCAGTCCAGCCCATCCGGGCGCACGCCAGTGTCACCGAGGAGACGTGCGGGAGTACGCGCACCCGATCCGCGCCGTGCAGCCGGATGAGTGTTCCGCCGATGCCGTGCAGTAGGGGGTCGCCGCTGGCTACGACGTGAATGTCCTCGTCGACGGGTAGCGCTTCCAGCGCGGGCAGCATCGGCGTGGGCCAGGCGTGCCGCGGTGCAGTGATGGTTTCGTCGAGCAGATCGAGTTGGCGCTGCGATCCGTAAATGACGGTGGCGGTGCGCAGTTCAACTCGGGAGTTCTCCGACAGCCCCGCCATCCCGTCAGCGCCGATACCCACGACAACAATCATCGGGGCTCTTCTCGGTTCTTCACTTCGTTCATCACCGGGGCATCCTCCGCCAGACCGCTTGCGGCAGGAGTCGCATACCAAAAAACAACGGCCGCAACGCCCACGGCACCCACACCGTGCGGCGGCCAGTCGACAACGCCCGCGCCGTGGCCGCAGCAACCTGCGCCGGCGTGCTCGATAACGGCGCGGGATCCATGCCCTCGGTCATCCGGCCGATCACGAACCCGGGCCGCACGATCAACAGCCGAACCCCGCTACCGTATAGCGCATCCGAGAGCCCACTCGCGAATCCGTCGAGACCTGCCTTGGCCGAGCCGTAGACGTAGTTGGCCCGGCGCACCCGCACCCCGGCCACCGAGGAGAAGACGACCAGCGCACCCCTGCCCGCCTCGCGCATCGAGCCCGCGAGCACCGTAAGCAGGCTGATCTGCGCCACATAGTCGGTGTGCACAATCGCCACCGCGTGGGCGGGATCGGCCTCAGCGCGGCCCTGGTCGCCGAGGACCCCGAAGGCCAGTACCGCGGTGCCTATGGGCCCGAACTCGCCAATCAGCTTCTCCAGCACCGGTCCGTGCGAGTCCAGGTCATCGGCGTCGAACTCGACCGTGTGCACGGCCGCAGCACCGGCCGCGCGCACCGCTGCGACCTGGCTGGCGAGTCGGTCGGAGCCGCGGGCGGCCAGCACCACCGTCGCTCCCGGGGCAAGCCGGGTCGCGAGTTCGACTCCGATATCGCTGCGGCCGCCGAAAATCACGACGACGCCATCGGCCGTGTCGGCCGTGTCATCCATGGATGCGATTATTCACTGCGCTAGCGTGAACCCCGATGGCGAATCAAACCACCCGGCTGACCAGCGACGCTCTCGAATTCCTCTCCGAGCGCCACCTGGCGATGCTGACCACCCTGCGCGCCGACGGATCTCCGCACGTGGTGGCCGTCGGCTTCACCTTCGACCCGGTGAACCACATCGCCCGGGTGATCACCAGTGACGGATCTCAGAAGGCCATCAATGCCGACCGCAGTAACGTCGCAGTGCTCTCCCAGGTGGACGGCGGCCGGTGGCTGTCCCTGGAGGGCATCGCCGGCGTGAATCGCGACCCCGAGGCCATCCGCGACGCGGAGTTGCGCTACGCCCAGCGCTACCGAACCCCGAGGCCCAACCCGAAGCGGGTCGTCATCGAGGTGCTCATCAAACGAGTGCTCGGATCGTCAACGCTTCTCGAGCGCACCGAACACTGATTCACTGAGGTAGCGCAACGACCGTCAGGTCATGCGGGCGATTATTGACCGATAGCGCGCCTTCGGCGGTGACGATCACGATGTCCTCGATGCGCGCGCCCCACTGCCCCGGCAGATATATCCCCGGTTCGATACTGAACGCCATGCCCTCGGTCAGCGGCATGTCGTTGCCGGCGACGATGTAGGGCTCCTCGTGCACCGACAGGCCGATTCCATGGCCGGTGCGGTGCACGAAGTACTCCGCGAGGCCGGCATCGGCCAACACATCGCGGGCGGCGGCGTCGACCTGTTCGGCCGTGACGCCGGGGCGCACTGATGCCACCGCGGCAGCCTGGGCGCGCTGCAGGACCGCATACTGCTCGGCGATCTTCGGTGTTGGTTCGCCTAGGCTGTAGGTGCGGGTCGAGTCGGAGTTGTAGCCGGGTTCCACCGGTCCGCCGATGTCGACGACAACGATGTCGCCGGCCTGCAACACCCGGTCCGAGCACTCGTGATGCGGGTCTGCCCCGTGCGGGCCCGATCCCACGATGACGAACGCGGCTTCCGAATGCCCCTCGGCCACAATGGCTTCGGTGATGTCGGCAGCCACCTGCGCCTCGGTGCGCCCGGGCGCGAGGAACTGCGGAACCCGGGCGTGCACCCGGTCGATCGCCGCACCGGCGGTGCGCAGGGCGTCGATCTCGGCGGGGTCCTTGATCATCCGCAGGCCCGCCATGATGTCGGTGCCCAGCACTGGAATTGCGCCCAGTCGCTCGGCCAGCGGCAGCAGATGCAGCGCGGGCATCGAATCGGTGACCGCGACCCGTGCGTGCCCGCCGAGTGCCAGCGCCACCAGGTCGCCGGGGTTCTCTCCGTCCACCCAGTCCTGCACCGTCAACCCGAGCTCGCCGGCCGCCGAGTCGCGCAGCGACGCCAACTCAAGCCGCGGAATGACCATCACCGCCTCGCCGGTGGCAGGGATCACGAGTGCCGTCAGCCGCTCGAAAGTCTGTGCCCGCGAACCGATCAGGTAACGAAGGTCGTAGCCGGGCGTCACCACCAGTCCCGCCAAACCGGCCTGTGCCGCGCCGGCCGCCGCGGCCGCAAGTCGCCGCGCGTACACCTGATGGGGGAACCGGGTCATCATGGCTGTCAGGCTAGCGTGGGTTCTTATGTCAGCACCGGTGTTACTGCTCGACGGCGCCAGCATGTGGTTCCGGTCCTACTTCGGGGTGCCGACATCGATCACCGGCCCGGACGGTAGGCCCATCAACGCGGTGCGCGGATTCCTCGACAGCGTCGCGACCTTGATCACCCAGCACCGGCCCGCGCGTCTGGTGGTGTGCCTTGATCTGGATTGGCGTCCGCAGTTCCGGGTGGACCTGATCCCCTCGTACAAGGCGCACCGGGTGACAGAAGAGCCCAGCCCCGTCGGAGCGGACCAGGGCGACATCGAGGAGATACCCGATGACCTCAGCCCCCAGGTGGACATGATCCTGGAAGTCCTCGGTGCCTTCGGTATCGCCACCGCCGGCGCCGAGGGTTTCGAGGCCGACGACGTCCTCGGCACCCTGGCCGATACCGAACGCAACGACCCGGTCGTCGTCGTCAGCGGCGACCGGGATCTGCTGCAGCTGGTCGCCGACGAACCAGAGGTCCGAGTGCTCTATATCGGCCAGGGGCTCAAGAAAGCCACGCTGTTCGGGCCCGCCGAAGTCGCCGAGCGCTATGGCGTTCCCGCGAACCGCGCCGGTGATGCGTACGCGGAGTTGGCACTGCTGCGCGGCGACCCCTCCGACGGCCTGCCCGGCGTACCCGGCGTCGGCGAGAAGACCGCATCGGCCATGCTCATCCAGTACGGATCCCTGGAGCGCATCCTGACCGCTGCCCACGACCCGAAGTCCGCGATGCCCAAAGCATTTCGGGCCAAAATCCTGGCTGCCACGGACTACATCGAGGCGGCCAAGCCGGTGGTCCGGGTGGCCCGCGACGCGCCGGTGCACCTGTTCACCGCCGACGACACGCTGCCATTGCTCGCGGCCGACCCCGCCCGGGTGGCCGAGTTGGCCGAGCATTACGGCCTCGGCTCAGCTATCGCCCGACTGCAGAAAGCCCTCGACGCGCTACCGAACTGAGCCGCGGCCGCCGCGAGCGTGCGCACAGTGCCCGCCCGCGGCGGCGTGTCGGCGGACTGACACGCACGCTCGCGCCAGCAGGGGACAGCAGCACCGCCCCCTACTTGGGCCGGCCGACCTCGTAGGTGCCCTTGGCGTCCTGGAAGGTCACCGTCACCTGGCGCTTGGTGCCGTCGATGCTCACCTCGCAGGTGAAGGTGTCGCCCTTCTTGACCGTCGGGTTCTGGCCGTTGTTGCACTTGACGTCGTTGACGTTCTTGGCGCCGTAGCCGTTGGCCTCATCGGTGAGGATCTGCTGCACACCCTGCTGGGCCTTGTTTACATCGAGCTTGGTGGTGACGAAGAAACCGGGCTTGACGAACCCGAGCACCAGAACCGCGGCCAACAACAGCGCGGCCAGCGACCCAAGGATGATCGCGGTCGTCCGCGTCGACTTCGGCGCCGCGACTTCGGTGCCGGGTTGCCCATACGGGTACTGCCCAGGCTGCCCCGGCGGCGGGTAGGCCCCCGGTTGCGGGTACTGGCCGTACTGCTGCGGCGCGCCGTACGGGCCGGGCTGTCCGGGCTGGCCGTACTGACCGGGCTGTCCGTATTGACCTGGCTGACCGTAGGCAGCGGGGTTGTAGTCGGCCGGTGCGCCGTAGGCCTGGGTGGGCGGGTAGCCCGGCACCGGCGGTTGGCCGTACTGCGGGTACTGCTGCGGATTGTAGGCGGGCGGCTGACCCCACACCGGGGCCTCCGTGCCCGGCTGTCCCCAGGCGGGCGCCTCGGTGCCCGGGTACTCCTGAGGCTGCCACGCCGGCGCCGCGGGGTAGGAGGGATCGGCGCCGGTGCCAGGCTGATCGGTGCCAGACACCTGCCAGGGGTTGGGGTCAGATCCCTGCGGTCCGCTCATCGTCTCTCCTCGGTCGGTCCGGGGCTCTCGCCCCAAACGGTCTGGGGGCTTGCGCCCCACGACAGTCGCTGCTGAGGCTCACGCCCCACAAAGAACGTTCCTCACCGTACCGTTTGCCCCACCCTAGCCGCTGTCAACAGCCACGACGCCGCGCCGGATGTCGTCGATCGCGCGTTTAGCCGCGGTACGCACCGACGATTCGGGCGCGGCGTTGCGAACCTGATCCAGCAGGTCGAGCACCTGACGGCACCACCGCACGAAATCCCCCGCCGGGAGCGCAGCCCCGCTGCCCGCGACGTCCGAGGCGTCCAATGCGGCAGCCAGATCGCCGGTGGTGGCCCAGCGGTAGATGGCAGGCACGAAGCCCTCATCGGGTTCCCGTGACGGATTCAGCCGCAGCCGATGCTCATCGGCACGAAGCTCACCCGACATCCGCCGGGTCTGAGCAAGTGCACGGCGCACAGCCGGGGTCGGAATGTCGATCGCGTGGGCGGGCGTTGGCCCGTCACTGCCCCGGGTTTCGAACACCAGGGCCGAGAGCACTGCCGCCAACTCTGCGGGCTGCAACCCCTTCCAGGCCCCGGTCCGCAGGCACTCGGCAACCAAAAGGTCACTCTCGCTGTAGATCCGCGCCAGCAGCCGGCCGTCGGCACTCACCTGAAGATCGTCGGCGCCACCATCGGTGGTGACGTACCCGCGTTCGGTCAGCAAGCCGACGATCCGATCGAAGGTACGGGCCAGTGAATTGGTCGCCGTAGCGACTTTCGCGCGGATCTGCTCATTGTCCCGCTCGACCCGCAGATAGCGCTCGGCAGCGCGCGCCAGGGCCTCGCGGTCCGCCAGTCGGTGGCCGGGATGCCGGCGCATCGCGTCGCGCAGAGCCGCCAACTCGGGGTCGGCATCGTCGGCCTCATCGGCACCGCCGCGCCGTTTGCGTTCCACCGGAATGACCAGACCGTCTGCGGCCGACCGCAGCGCGGACGCCAGATCTCGTCGCACTCGCGGTTGCCGGTGCTCGACCCGCTTGGGTAGGGCCATGGTGCCCACCGGAGCTGCGGACGCCGGATAGTCCACCGAGGAAATCCTTCCGGCCCAACGGTTTTCGGTCAGTACCAGCGGACGGGGATCATCGGACCCGTTGGCCGCCTCCAGCACCACGGCCAGCCCGGCACGTCGGCCGGTCACGGTGATGATGTCGCCGCGCCGCAGCGATGCCAATGCGCTGCCGGCCGCCTGCCGACGCTGCAAGCGCGACGCTCGCGACTGAAGCCGTTCCCGCTCACTGAGCTTCGCCCGAAGCCGCGCGTAGTCGAGGATCGCGGGCTCGACCGCGTCGGCGTGCCGCTTCCAGCCCAACTCGCCGGCGATCTCATCGAGCATCTTCTCGCCACGTTCGACGCCGCGGACCAGGCTGACCACCGAACGGTCGGCCTGATACTGGGCGAAGGATCGCTCCAGCAACCGATGGGCCTGCTCCGGGTTCATCTGGCTGACCAGATTGATCGTCATGTTGTACGACGGCGCGAAGGAACTGCGCAGCGGAAAGGTGCGGGTGGACGCCAAACCGGCGATTTCGGCAGGTTCGGCGCCGCTGTCCTGGGAATGCCAGATCACCACCGCGTGGCCCTCGACATCGATTCCACGACGCCCGGCACGTCCGGTCAACTGGGTGTACTCCCCCGGGGTCAGCGGCATGTGTTGTTCGCCGTTGAACTTCACCAGTTTCTCCAGGACAACGGTGCGCGCGGGCATATTGATGCCCAAAGCCAATGTCTCAGTGGCGAATACCGCCTTGATCAACCCCGCGGAGAAGAGTTCTTCCACGGTGTGGCGGAATACCGGCAGCATGCCGGCGTGGTGAGCGGCGAGTCCACGCAGCAGGCCCTCGCGCCACTCGTAGTAGTCCAGCACCTCCAGGTCGGCGTCGGCCAATTCGCCGCAGCGCCGGTCGATCACCTCGGCGATGCGCACCCGGTCAGACTCGGTAGTCAGCCGCAGCGAACTGCGCAGACACTGTTTGACGGCCGCGTCGCAACCGGCCCGGGAGAAGATGAACGTGATCGCCGGCAGCAGACCTTCGCGGTCCAGCGTGGCGATCACATCGGGCCGCGGCGGTGGCCGGTTCAGTCCGGACCCGCCGCCGCGCGAACCCCCACGCCCGCCGCCCCGATGCCGTGGCTGCCAGTCCGCAAGCCGGTCGGCCTCCCGGCGGTTGGCGATATGCCGCATGAGTTCGGGATCCACCCTGCTCCGGTTTTTGCTCCCGTCGTCCTGGTCCGGAGTACCGGCGGAGTAATCGAAGAGATCGAACAGTCGCTTGCCCACCAGCACGTGCTGCCACAGCGGCACCGGCCGGTGCTCGTCGACCACCACCGTGGTGTCACCGCGCACGGTTTTGATCCAGCCACCGAATTCCTCGGCATTGCTGACCGTGGCCGAAAGGCTGACCAGCCGCACGTGTTCCGGCAGGTGCAGGATGACCTCCTCCCACACGGCACCCCGCATCCGGTCAGCAAGAAAGTGCACTTCGTCCATCACGACATAGGAAAGCCCCTGTAGTGCATCCGAACCCGCGTAGAGCATGTTGCGGAGCACCTCGGTGGTCATCACCACCACCGGCGCATCACCGTTGATCGACTGGTCGCCGGTCAGCAGTCCGATCCGCTCGGCACCGTAGCGGGCAACCAGATCGTTGTGTTTCTGGTTGCTCAGTGCCTTGATAGGCGTGGTGTAGAAGCACTTCTGCCCGGCCGCCAGTGCGAGATGTACGGCGAACTCCCCGACCACGGTTTTGCCCGCGCCGGTCGGCGCACACACCAACACACCGTGGCCGCGTTCCAGCGCCTCGCAGGACTGGACCTGGAACCCGTCGAGCCGAAAGCTCAACTGTCCGGCGAAATCGGCCAACTGAGAATCGGGGTCAGGTGATGTCGTCATGTTCAGGCCCCGTTCGTGCCGGAGCGGCCACCGGAGTCGGGGCCTCGATAGGAGCCGCCTGATCGTCAGGCACGGCGATCAAGGCTTCCCGCTTGGCTTTTCGCTTGTCATGAACACGCGTCACCTGGATCGCGAACTCCAGCAACAACGTCAGCGCGAACCCCAGCGCCAGCATGGAGAACGGGTCTGAACCCGGTGTCGCGATCGCGGCGAAGGCGAAGACACCGAAGATCAATCCCCGTCGCCACGACTTCAGCTTCTCGTAGCTGAGCACACCGATGACGTTGAGCATGATGAGCAGCAGTGGGAACTCAAAACTGACACCGAAGACCAGCAGCAGGTTGATCAGGAACCCGAAGTAGCGGTCACCCGACAGCGCGGTGACCTGGGTTTCGCTACCGACGGTCAGCAGGAAGTGCAGTGCCTTGGACAGCACGATATAGGCCAGCACTGCGCCGCCGACGAACAACGTCGCGGCTGAGACCACGAAAACAAGGCCGAACCGGCGTTCGTTGCGATACAGGCCCGGGGTGATGAAGGCCCACAGTTCGTAGAGCCAGATCGGGCAGGCCAACACGATCCCGGCGGTCAGACCGACCTTGAGTCGCAACATGAACTGGTCGAATGGTGCGGTGGCCAGCAGCCGACATCCGCCGTCGGAGCTGATATCGGCGCGCGCCGACTCCGGCAGCGCACAGTACGGGTGGCGTAGCAATTCGCCCAGGCTCTCCATCCCGAAGAATCCATGGCTGTACCAGAAGAAGCCGACGATGGTGGTGAGTGCTACGGCGCTCACCGAGATCAGCAGACGCGTCCGCAATTCCCGCACATGCTCGACAAGGGACATGGTCCCGTCGGGGTTGGTAGCGGCGCGCCGCTGTCGCGGGTCCAGCCGGGAAAGAAATGTGGGGGTGCGCACGGCGTTCACCTGGCGGCGCTCGGCGCCGGCTGTGCTGGTCGGGTCAGACCGGCCGGGCGTCGGTCGGGTTGGTCGCGGGCGGAGCCACCGGTGCCTCAACGCGCTCGGAGGCCACCTGCGTCGCCGGCTGCGCGGGAGCGACGGTGTCGGTCTTGCCGTCGGCCTGCAGTTCCTTGACCTCGGACTTGAAGATGCGCATTGACTTGCCCAGTGACCGCGCCGCGTCGGGCAACCGCTTCGCTCCAAAAAGCAGCACACCCACGCCGAGAAGGATCAACCAGTGCCACGGACTAAGACTGCCCATCAGTAACCTCCCAGAAGTCGACTCGATGCTACCCCACCTGGCCCTTGGTGGACCCGGACCGGACTCAGTCGTCGAGATAGGCATAGGCGGCCAGTCCGGCGGCCGCGGCCTCGCGCACGCTGTGCACCAGGGACTCGGGCGCGAGTACCTGCACATCCGCGCCGAAGCCCAGGATGAGCCTGGTCATCCACTCCTGCGCGGCGAAGGTCATGGCGGCCTCGAAATCGCCGTCGGGTAACTCCCGCAGCACCCGTACCGGGAAGTACTCCAGCATCCATGCCGCCCGGGGACCGACCCGCAACGTCGCCGACGGCAGCGACGGATCGGCGTCGAATAGTGCGGTGTTCGGCGGGGCCTCGGTGGCCGGTTGGGGTGCCGCAGCCGCTTCGTCGAGTAACTCGACGTCGACGATCCGGTCGAACCGGAACAGCCGCACTCCCTCTGCCTCGCGGCACCATCCCTCCAGATAGCTCTGGCCGCCGACGAGCACCACCCGGATCGGGTCGACAATGCGGCGCGAGAGCGCGTCACGGGACGCCGAGTAGTACTCGATCGCCAGGGCCCGCTTATCGCGCACCGCCGCGCGCACCGAGGCGGCGACATCACTTTCCGCCGGAGCAGGTTCGTCCTCTGCGGCTTGAACGTCGTCGTCGATCACGGTCCCGGCGGCAGCCTCGATCTTGGCGATCGCACTGCGCGCGGCGGCGGGGTCAAGCACCCCGGGGATTTCCGCCAGCGCCCGCAACGCCACCAATATCCCGGTCGCCTCGGGTGAGGTCAGCCTCAACGGCTTGTCCATCCCCGCCGAGAAGGTGACTTTGATGGTGTCGCCGACGAACTCGAAGTCGATCAGGTCGCCGGGGGTGTAGCCGGGCAGACCGCACATCCAGAGCTGATTGAGGTCCTGTTCCAGTTGCTTGCGGTTCACCCCGAGATCGGCAGCTGCCTTGGCGTAGCTGACGCTGGGGTTCGCCTGAAAATAGGGAACCATGTTCAGCAACCGCACCAGGCGGGTGGACACCGTTGTCATATGCCTAACTGTCCTGCGCCTGGGCGGTCAGTCGTGCCACCACGTCCTCGCGGAGCGATGCCGGCTCCAGCACCAAAGCATCGGCACCATATCCGGCCACCTCCCGGGTCAGCCGGTCAAGTGCGCTCACATTGAGTTCGATGACCTCACCGGCACGTCCCCCGACAGTCCGACGCTCGACGGAGTTGCCGGCTCGGCGCAGCGCGGTCGCGTACCCGTCGGCCACCCACACCCGAGCATGCCCGCCGCTGGAGGTCTCACCGATCGCCTGATCCACGATCGCCCGAAGATCGACGCCATCGGGCCGCGTCACGGCACCGTGCGGGCCCAGCGCTTTGACGTCGGGCCCGATCCGCGAGAGCCGAAAGATCCGGGTCGCGTCCCGGTCACGATCATGGCCGACGAGATACCAGCGACCCATCGCGGTGACAACACCCCACGGTTCGACCGTGCGTTCGGTGTAGGCATCCACCGGAGTGGGTCGATGCTGGAATCGGACCGCCTGCCCGGTGTCGATGGCGGCCAGTACGACACCCAGTGCTTCCTCCGAGCCCCTCAGTCCCATAGGGCCCGCGCCCGTAGTGATGGCAACTCCGGCCGCGGGGTCAACTTCCACACCGGCGGCGCGTAACTTCAGTACCGCACTTTGGGCGGCGGTGATCCGTTCGGGAGATTCCCACAACTTGGTGGCCACAGCCACGGCTGCCGCCTCGTCACGGGTGAGGTCGATCTCGGGCAGCGCGTAGTCATCCTGTTTGATGCGGTAACCCTCGGTGGGTTCGAATGCGGAGACCTTGCCGGTCTCCAACGGAATACCGAGGTCACGCAACTCCGACTTATCTCGTTCGAACATCCTCGAGAACGCTTCATCGGTGGGACATTCGGCATAGCCGGCGACGATCGCCCGGATTTTTTCGGCGGTCAGGTAGCCGCGGGTGGACAGCAACGCGATGACCAGATTCATCATCCGTTCGACTTTGGCGATCCCCACGCGCACAACCTTAACCGCAATCGGCTCCGCAGCCGGTGCAGTCACATACTGGCGATGAGCCGTTTCACCCGCTCGTCGGTGGAGCGGAACGGGTCCTTGCACAGCACGGTGCGCTGAGCCTGGTCGTTGAGTTTCAGATGCACCCAGTCGACGGTGAAATCACGACCGGCCTCCTGGGCGGCGCTGATGAACTCCCCGCGCAGCTTCGCCCGGGTGGTCTGGGGCGGGGTGTCGACAGCGGCCTCGATCTCCTCATCGGTGGTGACTCGGGCCGCAAGCCCCTTGCGCTGCAGGATGTCGAACACTCCCCGGCCCCGTTTGATGTCGTGGTAGGCCAGGTCGAGTTGGCTGATCTTGGGGTCGGACAGTTCCATGCTGTAGCGATCCTGATAGCGCTGGAACAGTTTCTTCTTGATCACCCAGTCGATCTCGGTGTCGACCTTGGCGAAGTCCTGGCTCTCGACGGCGTCGAGTTGACGGCCCCACAGATCGACCACCTGATCGATCTGGGTATTGCGCTCGCGGGACTGCAGGTACTCCACCGCGCGGGCGTAGTACTCGCGTTGGATGTCCAGCGCACTGGCCTGCCGCCCGCCGGCCAGTCGCACCGGCCGCCGTCCGGTCAGGTCGTGACTGACCTCGCGGATGGCGCGGATCGGGTTATCCAGGGAGAAGTCCCGGAACGGCACGCCGGCTTCGATCATCTCCAGAACCAGCGCGCACGTGCCGACCTTCAGCATGGTCGTCGTCTCACTCATGTTGGAGTCGCCGACGATCACATGCAGTCGCCGGTACTTCTCGGCGTCGGCGTGGGGCTCGTCGCGGGTGTTGATGATCGGACGGGACCGGGTGGTGGCGCTGGAGACACCCTCCCAGATGTGCTCGGCGCGCTGGGACAGGCAGAACGCCGCGGCCTTCGGTGTCTGCAGCACCTTGCCGGCGCCGCAGATGAGTTGGCGCGTCACCAGGAACGGCAGCAGCACGTCAGAGATTCGGGAGAACTCGCCGGCCCGAACGATCAGGTAATTCTCGTGGCATCCGTACGAGTTGCCTGCCGAGTCGGTGTTGTTCTTGAACAGGTAGATGTCCCCGCCGATGCCCTCGTCAGCGAGCCGCTGCTCGGCGTCGATCAGCAGGTCCTCCAGTACCCGCTCGCCCGCACGATCATGGGTGACGAGCTGGATCAGGTTGTCGCATTCGGCGGTGGCGTATTCGGGATGGCTGCCGACGTCGAGGTACAGCCGCGCACCATTGCGCAGGAAGACGTTCGAGCTTCGGCCCCAGGAGACCACCCGACGGAACAGGTAGCGGGCAACCTCGTCCGGGCTGAGCCGACGGTGTCCATGAAACGTGCAGGTGACTCCGAACTCGGTTTCGATGCCCATGATTCTGCGTTGCACGGAGCAGAGCCTACTGGTTCCCCGACAGCATCGGTGAGCAAGCGGCCCGGATCCTTCGCCGAGTGATCGCCCCGGGTGAACCGGCCAGGGTCCTCGCGTGATCGCCCTGCGCGAACCGGCCAGCAACGTCGGTCCCGTTCCAGCTGGTGTGCGGAGCAACGCCGAATTCCGCGGCGTGGTGGGTACTCCGACCGCCGATTCATTCACTACGCTGGCGGCCGTGCTCCGCGACGCCACGACCCTGAGCCGCCGGATTTGGGTATCCGCGTTGCTGATGGCCGGCGTCGCCGTGGTGATACTCAGCTGGCGGGTGCCCGAGCCGGAGAACCAGCGGCCGAGTTCGACGCAGTCGGTCGAGAGCATCTCGTATCTGCGGTGCGCGTCGCAGTACGTTGCGCCGCCAAGTTACGGCACACGCGCGCTCAGTAACGACTGCACGCAGTAGCCGCCAAGCGCGGATCTGCCGGCTCAGGTCTCGGCGGGCGATTCGGCGGGGGCGCCATCAATCGGGGCGGCGTCGGCGTCTGCCAGCATGGCATCCAGTGCCGCACCGGTGATCCTCCGGAAGGCGCGGCGCGGCCGGTTGGTGTCAAGGATCGCCACCTCAAGTGTCGACGGCCCCAGCACTCGCGGTTCAGTTGCCGGTGTGGCGTTGCCCGCCGTGCTGGCAATACCCGCCCGCAACGCGCCGACCGCGATCCGCACCGCCTCCTCCAGCTCGGCAGTAGCCGAGTAGGTCTGCTTGAGCGCAGCGGTGATCGGTTCGGTGGTGCCGCCCATGACTACGAAATCAGGCTCATCGGCGATCGACCCGTCATAGGTGATCCGGTAAATCTCCGGTGCCTTCGCTTCGCCGTGGTGGGCAACCTCGGCCACACACAACTCGACCTCGTAGGGCTTCGCCTGCTCGGTGAAGATGGTGCCCAGGGTCTGGGCGTAGACGTTGGCCAGCTGCCTGCCGGTCACGTCTCGGCGGTCATAGGCGTACCCGCGGGTGTCGGCATATTGGATTCCGCCACGACGCAGGCTGTCGAACTCGTTGAAGCGGCCGACCGCAGCGAATCCAACCCGGTCGTAGATCTCGCTCACTTTCTGCAGCGATCGAGAAGGGTTTTCGGCGACGAACAACACGCCACCCGCGTACACCAACGTGACCACGCTTCGGCCCCGGGCAATGCCTTTACGCGCAAGTTCGGAACGCTCCCGCATCGCCTGCTCGGGCGAGATGAAATACGGGAAGCTCATGAATCAGCCCGTGGCGCAACGTTGCTCGGTCCCCGGCCCGGCCCGAACTCGTCGGTACGGGTACGGGTCGCGATCACTTCACGCGCCAACCGTTCGATGTGCTCGCCGGTCACCTCCTGAGCACCGTCAGCCTCGATGGTGACAGCCGTCGGGAAGATGCCCCGAATCAAATCCGGACCGCCGGTGGCGGAGTCGTCGTCGGCCGCGTCGTAGAGCGCCTCGACAGCTACCTTCAACGCCGAATCCGCATCTGCCACAGTGGAATACAGCTTCTTCATCGAGGCCTTCGCGAACAGGGAGCCGGAGCCGACCGCCTGGTAGCCCTCCTCCTCGATATGCCAGCCCCCGGCGGCGTCGAAGGACACGATGCGACCGGCCGCGTTGGCATCTGAGTCACTGAGGTCGTAGCCCACCAACAGCGGCAGCGCAATAAACCCCTGCAGTGCGGCGCCGAGATTGCCCCGCACCATGATCGCCAGCCGATTAACCTTGCCGGCGAACGTCATCGGCACGCCCTCAAGCTTTTCGTAGTGCTCCAGTTCGACGGCGTAGAGACGGGCGAATTCAACCGCCAGTGCGGCGGTGCCGGCGATCCCGGTAGCGGTGTAATCGTCGGTGATGTAGACCTTCTGCACGTCGCGGCCGGCGATCATGTTGCCCTGGGTGGAACGCCGGTCCCCGGCGATCAGCACCCCGCCGGGGTAGCGCAGGGCGACGATGGTGGTGCCGTGCGGCAACGCCTCACCCGCAGCTGACCCCTGAGCGAGTGCGCCGGTGAGGAGTAACTCGGGCGCCTGACGGCGCAGGTACTCCGAAAACGACGACTGGTCGGAGTGCTGGGTGAAAGATCCGGTCAGAAGATTGTTGGCCAGTCGATCTGGGGACGACCAGGTCACTGTCCGCCCTTTTGGACATAGGCCCGCACGAAGTCCTCGGCATTTTCCTCAAGCACGTCGTCGATCTCGTCGAGCAGGTCGTCGGTCTCCGCGGCAAGCTTCTCGCGGCGCTCCTGACCGGCACCTGCATCGCCGGCGGCACCGTCGTCATCGCCGCCGCCACCGCCACGCCTGGTCTGTTCCTGAGCCATCGCTGCCTCCTGCTCTCATCGGCGGCCTGGCCGCCGCACCCCACAGTACCGTCCGGGATCCGATGGTACCTGCACCGTAGCGGCCGACCCATGGCCGATGGGGAGCACCTCGTTGGCACCGTCGCGACCCTTACTCGGCCTGCTAGTTGGACCAATTGTCGTGTCGAGCCTGCGCGCGAGCCCTCCGAGGACATAAGTTTCCTCCCATACCAATAGGGGGATGACGTGTCAGAGACAACCAACCTCGCGACCATCAATGCAGCCGAAGCCCAGGAACTCGACCTCACCGCAGACTCCATCGAGCAGACCAGCCACCTGCAGAAGAACTTCGGCCGCAAAGAGATTCTCTTCTTCACGATCTGCACGCTGGTGGGTGTCGACACGATCGGGGTGCTCGCCGCGCTCGGCGCCGAGGCCTTCACCTGGCTCGTGATCCTGGCGATCACCTTCTTCATTCCCAGTGCACTGCTGTTCGCTGAACTCGGCACCGCCTTCCCGCAGGAGGGCGGACCCTATATCTGGGCCCGTCTCGCCTTCGGACGGCTGACCGCCACGGTCAACAACGTCCTCTACTGGATCACGAACCCGGTGTGGTTCGGCGGCACTCTGGCCACCCTGGCCGTGACGACCGTCTCGGTGTTCTTCCTGGAAGGCCAAGACATGCCGACCTTCTGGTTTTACGTTTTCACCCTCGCCTTTATCTGGATCGGCACCTTGGCCGCCATCCTGTCGTTCAAGGTCGGCAAGTACATCCCGATCGCCGGCGCCTACGCGCGATTCATCCTGTTGGGCTTCTTCACCATCACCACCCTGATCTACGCCGCCAAGAATGGCGTCCAGGGTGTGCACGTCGGCGACTTCGGTGTGACCACGGCGGGATTCTTCGGACTCGCGGGCGTGATCATGTTCGGGTACGTCGGCTTCGAACTGCCCAACACCGCCGGCGATGAGATGAAGAACCCGAAGAAGGATGTGCCCTTCTCGATCTTCCGGTCCGCGGTCGTGGCGATCCTCATGTATGCCATTCCCATCCTGTGCATCATCGTGATACTGCCGTCGGATCAGGTGTCCGGACTCGGTGGCTTCATCGACGCGATGCGCTCGGTCTTCACCGTGTACGGCGGAAGCGTCGGCGACGACGGGGCCGTAACCCTCACCGGCGCCGGAACCATCATCGCCGCGATCGCTGCGATCCTGTTCATCCTGTGCCTGCTGTCCAGTGGCGTCGCCTGGATCATGGGTTCCGACCGCGCCATGGCCGTGTCCGGCTATGACGGCGCCGCTCCCAGGTACCTGGGAGCGATCTCCCCCCGGTATGGCACGCCGGTCCGCGTCAACGTGCTGTCCGGAATCCTGGCCACCGCGGTGGTCGTCGCCGTCCATGAAATCACCGGCGGCAATGCCGCCAAGTATTTCGGTGCCATCCTGGGTATCGCGATCTCCACGACCCTCATCTCCTACATCGCGATCTTCCCCGCGCTGTGGAAGTTGCGGGTGTCCTTCCCCGACCACCCCCGCCCCTACCGAGCGCCGTGGGCGCCCTTTCTGTCGATCCTGCTGACCGCGTGGGTGGTCTTCGCCGCCGTGCAACTGCTGATGCCCGGGTTCGGTGTCGACTGGTTCTCCGACGAGTTCCGGCCGGACGGCTGGGCGGCCGAGGAGCGGGTGAGGTATCTGCTGATCGAGGCCGTGCCGCTGGCGATCTTCATCATCACGGGGGTGATCTTCTACTTCGCCGGGACGAAGGTGCGCGAGGAAAAAGCCGTCGTCGGCTCAGTTCGTTAGTTGCGCAACAAGTTCGGCGGCACTGTCCACCGAATCCAGCAGCGCCCCGACGTGAGCCTTGCTGCCGCGCAGCGGCTCCAGCGTCGGGATCCGGACCAGCGAATCACCGCCGAGGTCGAAGATCACCGAGTCCCAGCTTGCCGCCGCGATATCGGCGCCGAACCGGCGCAGACATTCGCCGCGGAAGTACGCCCGGGTGTCGGTGGGCGGATTGTCAATGGCGTCGAGCACCTGCTGTTCGGTGACGAGCCGCTTCATCGAGCCACGAGCGACCAGCCGGTTATAGAGGCCCTTGTCCAGCCGGACATCGGAGTACTGCAGGTCGACCAGGTGCAGCCGCGGCGCCGACCAGGTGAGGTTCTCCCGTTGCCGGAAACCCTCCAGCAGGCGCAGTTTGGCCGGCCAATCCAGCAACTCCGCACATTCCATGGGATCGCGTTCCAGCAAATCAAGGACGTGTGCCCACGTTTCGACGACGTCGGCCGCCCGCGGATCAGGGTCTCGGCTGTCCAGCAGTGTGGCCACCCGGTCCAGGTAGATCCGCTGCAGAGCCAGCGCGGTGAGTTCACGGCCGTCCGCCAGGGCCACCGTGGCTCGCAGCGACGGATCCCGGCTGACCACGTGAACGGCGTGCACCGGCCGGGCCAGCATCAGATCGCTGAGGTCAACACCTTCTTCGATCAGGTCGAGCACCAGCGAGGTGGTACCGACCTTGAGATAGGTGGATGTCTCGGCCAGGTTGGCGTCACCGATGATCACATGCAGTCGGCGGTATTTGTCGGCGTCGGCGTGCGGCTCATCGCGGGTGTTGATGATCCCGCGCTTGAGTGTGGTCTCCAGGCCCACCTCCACCTCGATGTAGTCGGCCCGCTGTGACAGCTGGAATCCGGGCTCATCTCCGGCCGGTCCGATGCCCACGCGGCCGGAACCCGTGAAGACCTGCCGGGAAACCATGAACGGCGTGAGCCCGGCGATGATGGCCGTGAACGGGGTCTGCCGACTCATCAGATAGTTCTCATGCGTTCCGTAGGACGCGCCCTTGCCGTCCACGTTGTTTTTGTACAGCTGCAACTTGGCCGCGCCGGGAACGCTCGCAACGTGGCGGGCAGCGGCCTCCATCACCCGCTCGCCGGCCTTATCCCAGATCACCGCGTCCATCGGATCGGTCACCTCGGGTGCGGAATACTCCGGGTGGGCGTGGTCGACGTAGAGCCTGGCCCCGTTGGTCAGAATCATGTTGGCCGCGCCGACTTCATCAGCGTCGACCACCGGCACCGGTCCCGAGGTTCGGCTCAGATCGAAACCGCGGGCGTCGCGCAGCGGCGACTCCACCTCGTAATCCCAGCGGGTGCGCTTCGCGCGTGGAATCCCGGCGGCGGCCGCATACGCCAGCACCGCCTGGGTAGAGGTGAGGATCGGATTGGCGGCGGGATCGGACGGCGATGAGATTCCGTACTCGACCTCGGTACCGATGATCCGCTGCATGCGGGACAGCCTAGCCGGGTGCCGATGCGCGCTAGGGTTTCGACTCATGCCGGCCGAATCGGAAGCTGCCGAACGCTGGTTCCTCGCTCGCGGACTACCGGCGGTGCTACGGCCCGGCGCGCTGCTGCACCGGGTGTGGAGCCGGTCGGCGCCCGCTCTGACAGCGCTGGCGGTGCTCGCGGTCAGCTCGATCACCGTGGTGCAGATCTCCGGAACCCGCGCCATCGACATCTATGGCAGCCTGGATCTTGCCGAAGGATTCGTCCTGGCGATAGTGGCGCTGGTGCTTCCAGCTGCCGCGGTCGCAGGATGGTTTGTGGCGAAGGTCGTCTCCACCGTGCGGCGCGTGCTGATCGCCGATCTCGCGGTGGCGGTGATCGCCCTCGGCGCCGTATTCGGCGGACCGAGTGCCCGCATATCGATGAACCTGATCATCTGGGCCGCGGCGATCGGGGCGGTCCTCGTGATCACCGCGACGGGCCTCGGCTCGATTCTGGGCTGGGCAGCCGAGCTGACACTGACCAACCTCTCCTACGCGGCGGGCATGTTCGTCAGGGCGCTGCCGGTCGTTCTGCTGACCATCCTGGTCTTCTTCAACACGTACGTGTGGCTGATGACCTCACTGATCAGCCGCGGCCGCCTGTGGCTGGGCATAGGCTTCCTATTCCTGATAGCCGCGACCTTCCTGGTGTCGGGCACACTGACGGAGGTGCGGCCGCTGCTCTCGGCACCCGCCGCCGTCGCAGGCGACTCCGCCCGCCTGGCCGGAACGCCGTTCGAGGGCGTACCCGACCACCCGGGCACCCGTCGACTCACTCTGGGCGAACGTCTCAACACCGTGTTCGTGGTGGCCGCCTCGCAGGTCACCCACGTGCTCACGGTCGCCTTAATCACCGGCACCGTCTTCTTCGTCCTGGGCCTGATCCTGGTCAGCCCACCCGTTCTGGATGCCTGGACGCGCGGTGCGGGACGCCCCGATGGGCAACTTCTCGGCATGACACTGCCGATCCCCGACTCGCTGATTCAGACCACAATGTTGTTGACCGCGATCACGTTCATGTACCTGTCCGCCAAGGCCGTCACCGACACCCAGTACCGCGCACAGTTTCTGGACCCGCTACTCGACGATGTGCGGCTGACGATCGTTGCTCTCAGCCGGTATCGGTCGATGCCTATCGGCCGACCCAAAAACCAAGCAGCAGAGACAATTTCGGCCACGCAGGAACCTGATGGCTGATCAATCCGGCGATGTCTTCGGTCTGCGCTACGGCGAAGTGCTGCTGGTGCGAATGGGTGAGTCCGGCCCCCAAGCGGCTAGAGCTACTGCCCCACTCCTCATCGCGGCTCGTACCTCGCCGCTTGATCGTCGTGCGGCTAGAGATACTGCCCCACTCCTCATCGCGGCTCGTACCTCGCCGCTTGATCGTCGTGCGGCTAGAGATACTGCCCCAGGTTCGACTCGGTGTCGATGGCTCGACTCGTGCTCGAGGTCTTGCCGCTGACCAGGGTCCGGATGTAGACGATCCGCTCCCCCTTCTTGCCCGAGATACGTGCCCAGTCATCGGGATTGGTGGTGTTCGGCAGATCCTCGTTCTCGGAGAACTCGTCGACTATCGAGTCGAGCAGGTGCTGGATGCGTAGACCGTGCTGGCCCGATTCGAGCACCGATTTGATCGCGTACTTCTTGGCCCTGTCGACAACGTTCTGAATCATCGCGCCGGAGTTGAAGTCCTTGAAGTACATCACCTCTTTGTCGCCGTTGGCGTAGGTGACTTCAAGGAAGCGGTTGTCGTCGATCTCGGCGTACATCCGGTCGACGACCTTCTCGATCATCGCCTTGATGCACAACGCCCGATCGCCACCGAACTCCGCGAGATCGTCGGCGTTTACCGGCAGATTCACCGTCAGGTACTTGCTGAAGATGTCCTGCGCCGCTTCGGCATCGGGACGTTCGATCTTGATCTTGACGTCAAGGCGGCCCGGCCGCAGGATCGCGGGGTCGATCATGTCCTCGCGGTTGGAGGCGCCGATGACGATGACGTTTTCCAAGCCCTCGACACCGTCGATCTCGCTGAGCAACTGCGGCACGATCGTGGTCTCGACATCGGAGCTGACACCGGTGCCGCGGGTGCGGAAGATGGAGTCCATCTCGTCGAAGAACACGATCACCGGGGTGCCCTCCGAGGCCTTCTCCCGGGCCCGCTGGAAAATCAACCGGATGTGGCGCTCGGTCTCGCCGACGAACTTGTTCAGCAGTTCGGGGCCCTTGATGTTGAGGAAGTAGGACTTCGCCTCACGGGCGTCCTCTCCGCGCACCTCGGCCATCTTCTTGGCCAGCGAGTTGGCGACCGCCTTGGCGATCAACGTCTTGCCGCAACCGGGCGGGCCGTAGAGCAACACACCCTTCGGCGGACGCAGCGAGTACTCCCGATAGAGATCCTTGTGCAGGAAAGGCAGTTCGACCGCATCGCGGATCTGCTCGATCTGTCGGGTCAGGCCGCCGATATCGCCGTAGTCAACGTCCGGCACCTCCTCCAGAACGAGGTCCTCCACCTCGGCCTTGGGAATGCGCTCGAAGGCATAACCCGCCTTGGAGTCGACCAGTAGCGAATCCCCCGGCCGCAGCTTGCGCGGCTTGTGCTCGTCGTCGAGGGCGTCAGCCACCTCGGGCGCCATAATCTCGGCCGCCACCAGTGGCTCGGCCAGCCAGACGATCCGCTCCTCATCGGCGTGGCCGATGACCAGCGCGCGGTGCCCGTCGGCAAGCACCTCGCGCAGGGTGCTGATCTCGCCGACGGCTTCGAAGTCGCCGGCCTCCACCACGGTCAGGGCCTCGTTGAGGCGGACGGTCTGGCCCTTCTTCATCGCCTTGGTCTCGATATTGGGCGAACAGGTCAGCCGCATCTTGCGTCCGGAGGTGAAGACGTCGACGGTGTCATCGTCATGGGCACCCAGGAGCACGCCGTACCCGCTGGGCGGCTGGCCCAGACGGTCGACTTCCTCGCGCAGCACCAGCAGTTGCTGGCGTGCTTCCTTGAGGGTGTCCATCAGCTTGGCGTTTCGGGCGGCCAGCGAGTCGACCCGGGCCTCAAGCAACTCCACGTCGCGGCCGGTGGGCTGGTTTCCACCAGCATTCTGCAATTGCTCGCGCAGGATCGACGTCTCCCTGCGAAGGAGCTCCAACTCGGCAGCGTCTTCGCTTTCTTCGTTGAAATCCCCGGGGCGATGCGACTCGCTCATAAAACCGGCTCCTTACCCCGCGCTGCACCGAAGTTGGTGATGTGGATCCCTGTTAACGCTACCGGCGATTAGACCATCATGGGCGCTGCGACGATGTCGACACCCTGACATCACTGTTAACCTGAAAACCGGTTCGACTCGACCGAAAGGACTGCCGTGACCCAGAAACTGCTGGCCACGTGCCTGGCGGCTGCTGCGATCGCAGGTGGCGCCGCCGGCGGCACAGCCGTGGTCGAGGTAATAACGCCGATGGTGTCCCCGGCGGTTCGGCCCGTGGTTCTCGCGGCTCCGCTACCACTGGACCCCGCTGCCGATGCGCCGACGGCCGACCAACTCAACGCCGTCCTCTACGGCCTGGCCGACCCAGCCGTGTCGTTCAGCGCCAAGAGCTATCTGGTCGAAGGTGGCATCGGCCGGGTCGAGGCCCGCGCCGGCGACGGCTTGATGAAAAACGCGCAGGCCAAGGGCCAACTTCCGTTGAGCTTCGCAATAGCCAACATCACCCCGGTCGCTGCCGGTGCGGCGAGTGCCGTCGTCACCGCGACCGGACCCGCCATGGCTGGAATCACCCAGACCATCGTCTTCGTCAACCAGGGCGGCTGGAAGCTGTCACGTGCCTCAGCCGGTTTGGTGCTGAGCATGTTCAACGGCTGAGCCGGCACCTGTGGGATGCGTCACGCTACCCGCCGTTGATCTGACCCGGCGATGACCGACAACGGCATGTGGATCGGCTGGCTGGAATTCGACATCCTGCTCGGCGACGTTCATTCGCTGAAGGAGAAGCGGTCGGTCGTGCGGCCGATCGTGGCGGAGTTGCAGCGCAGGTTCAGTGTGTCCGCGGCCCAGACCGGCACGCTGGATCTGCACCGCCGGGCCGGCATTGGCGTTGCGGTGGTGGCCGGCGACCGAGCACATGTGGTGGAGGTGCTCGACGCCGCCGAGCGACTGGTTGCAGGCCGTCCGGAGATCGAATTGCTCTCGGCGCGAAGAGATTTGCGCCGTAGCGACGACTAGGCCGCGCCGCGACCCTTCTTACGATGCGGCGTCGGTGTGACGGTTCCGGGCGCCAGTCGGCGCGCTGAGATCAGAAACGCGGTGTGTCCGCGCATGGTGTGCTCCGGGCGCACGGCGAGGCCGACGACATTCCAGCCGCGCTGCAGGCTCTCCCATGACCGCGGCTCGGTCCAGCACTGCCGCTCGCGCAACGCCTCGACCGTCCTGGACAGCTGTGTGACGGTGGCGACGTAGATGATCAGTACCCCGCCCGGCACGAGCATCCGCCCAACAGCGTCCAGCACATCCCAGGGTGCGAGCATGTCGAGCACCGCGCGGTCCACCGAGGCATCGGCCAGGTCGGAGTCGACCACATCGGAGATGATCAGCCGCCAGTTGGCCGGCTCGGCACCGAAGAATGTCGCGATATTGCGCCGGGCATGGTCGGCATGATCGTCGCGCACCTCATAGGAGACCACCATGCCGTCCGGTCCGACGGCGCGCAGCAGCGAACAGGTCATCGCCCCGGATCCGGCACCGGCCTCCAGCACCGTGGCGCCGGGGAAGATATCGCCCTCGTGGATGATCTGTGCGGCATCCTTGGGGTAGATCACCTGCGCGCCGCGCGGCATGGACATGACGTAATCGACCAGCAGCGGACGGAGCACCAGGAACGCGTCGCCGCCCGAGGACTTGATCACGCTGCCCTCCGGCTGCCCGATCACATCGTCGTGCGCGACGATTCCGCGGTGGGTGTGGAACTCGGCTCCGGTGGTCAGGATCATCGTGTAGTGCCGACCCTTAGGGTCGGTCAGTTGAACCCGGTCGCCGACGGCGAACGGCCCGGTCCTGCGCGGGGCGTCGTCGGTCACAGCACGTCAGCCTGCCACAACCACACTGCCGCGGTTGCCCCGGTCAGCGCAGTCCTATGCTCACAGAACTCGCAACTCAACCGTTCGGTGAAACCTGATGAAGATGAATGCCGCCGTCCTGTGGAACTACGAACAGGACTGGAGCGTCGAGGAAGTCGATCTCGATCCGCCGCAGGCGGGCGAGGTTCTGGTGTCCTTCGAGGCCACCGGACTGTGCCACTCCGATCACCATATCCGCACCGGCGATCTGCCCGCCCCGGTGCCGATCATCGGCGGCCATGAGGGCGCCGGCGTCGTAGTGGAGGTCGGCCTCGGCGTTCGCGAATTGAAAACCGGCGACCATGTGGTGGCCGCCTTCCTGCCGGCGTGTGGTCGCTGCCGCTGGTGTGCAACCGGACGGTCGAACCTCTGCGATATGGGCGCCAACAGTCTCGTCGGACTGCAACCCGACGGCACGTTCCGTCGCCATGCCCGCGGGCAGGATGTTTACGCCGCCATCGGCCTCGGCACCTTCGCGCCCTACGGCACCGTGCCGGAGGCGTCGATGATCAAGATCGACGACGACATTCCCCTGGCGCAGGCCTGCCTGCTGGGGTGCGGTGTCACCACCGGTTGGGGGTCAGCGGTCAACACCGCCGACGTGCGCCCCGGTGACACCGTGGTGGTGATCGGCTGTGGCGGGATCGGCAGCGGTGCCATCCAGGGAGCGCGACTGGCCGGCGCGGAGAAGATCGTCGTCGTCGACATCGTGGAAGCCAAGCGGGACAAGGCTTTTGTGTTCGGCGCCACCCACTTCGCCACCTCGATGGTCGAAGCCACCGCACTGGTGGCTGAACTGACCCGAGGCGTGATGGCCGACTCGGCAATCCTGACCGTCGGTCTGATCGAGGGGCCGATTATCAACGAGGCGTTCGACATCGTGTCCAAGGGCGGCGCCGTGGTGCTGACCGCACTGGCCCCCGTCGCCGATGTCACACCCACACTGCCGACCGCGATGATCACGCTGTTCCAAAAACGGTTACTCGGCAGTCTGTACGGCGAGGCAAACCCGCGCGCCGACATACCGCGGCTACTCAGTCTGTACCGGGAAGGCAAGCTGCTGCTCGACGAGACCATCACCGCCGAGTACAAACTGGACGAGATCAACGAGGCCTACGACGATATGCTCGCCGGCCGCAATATCCGTGGCGTGGTTATCCACGCGCACTGATCGTTCTACAGTGCGCTGGTGGCGTAGGCGACCGCAACACCGGCGATCACGGCGACGACGTCCTCGCCTAACGCGACCGGCCGGTCCCGCCCCTCGTTGGCGGCGACCAGGGCGGTGCGTGTCGCGTAGCCACCGAGGGTGCCCAGCACCGCGCCGATCATGCCCGCACCCAGGCTGCCCCAGCGGTATCCCCACGCCGTTCCGAGCACCGCACCCGCAAAGGCACCGGTGGCGATCCGCACCAGGAACTGCGGCGCACTCTTGCGACTCGGCAGGGTGGGCATCTTGTCGCTGACGAGTTCGGCGACCGCCAGCACCGTCAGAACCGCCACGGTGGCCCAGTGGCCCATCCACGACGCCCACGTCCCGGACAGGTTGATCCAGTGCAGGAAGGCGGCCCAGGCAAGGACGGCGGGGGCGGTGAAGGCCCGCAGACCGGCGACCACGCCGATCAACAGGGCCAGCAGCAATACCAGCGCATGCGTCATGACCGGGACGCTAGCACGACTAGAACCGGCAGAATCTGACGTCGGAGGCGAGGATCGCCTTGGCGCCGATCGCCGCGATCCGGTCCATGATCGTGTTGACCTCCCGGCGCGGCACCAGGGCGCGCACCGCCACCCAGTCGGGGTCGGCCAGTGGCGCGATGGTGGGTGACTCCAGACCCGGGGTGATGGCGGTGGCCTGCTCGAGCACCGCACGCGGGCAGTCGTAATCGAGCATCAGGTACTGCTGGCCGAACACCACGCCCTGCACCCGGGCCGCGAGTTGATCGCGTGCTGCACGGTTCTCCTCGGCATCGGCGCGTTCGATCAGCACCGCCTCGGAATCCACCAGCGGCTCACCGAAGGCGACGAGATCGTGCAGGCTCAGGGTGCGCCCGGAGCCCACGACATCAGCGATTGCGTCAGCCACCCCGAGTTGCACCGAGATCTCGACGGCACCGTCGAGCCGGATCACGGTGGCCTCGATTCCCTTGGCCGCCAGGTCTTTTCGAACTAGATTCGGGTATGCGGTCGCGATACGTTTTCCGGCCAGATCCGCCACCGTCCACGACTTCCCGACGGGCGCGGCGTAGCGGAAACTCGACGAGCCGAAGCCCAGTGCAAGACGCTCAACCACCGGCGCATCGGATTCGGCCGCCAGATCGCGGCCGGTGATCCCGAAGTCCAGTTCGCCGGACCCGACGTAGATCGCGATGTCCTTGGGGCGCAGGAAGAAGAACTCCACGCCATTGGCCCGGTCGATAACGGTCAGATCCTTGGGATCGGTGCGACGCCGGTAGCCGGCTTCGGACAGGATCTCGGCGGCCGATTCGGACAGTGCCCCCTTGTTGGGCACAGCAACACGCAACATGGTGGGCCCTACAGCTTCCGGTAGACGTCATCGAGGCCGAGCCCGCGGGCGATCATCAGCACCTGGGTCCAGTACAGCAACTGGCTGATCTCGGTTGCCAGCGCCTCATCGGATTCGTGCTCGGCGGCCAGCCACACCTCGCCGGCCTCCTCGAGGATCTTCTTGCCGAGATTGTGAACGCCGCCGTCGAGAGCGGCGACGGTGGCGCTGCCGGCCGGCCGGGTGCGGGCACGTTCACCGAGTTCAGCGAACAGTTCCTCGAAAGTCTTCACGGCCGGATTGTTCCACGCCCGACCAGCCGCGGTCACGGCGGTTTCCGCCGGGCTACCGCGTCCGCCTGTCGATCAGGCGGTGGTCGGCCTCTTCTCCGCGACCTCACCCTGCATATCTTCCAGCGCCACACCCTTCGTCTCGCGCACCCAGGTCCACACGAAGAGGAACGACAGGATGGCGCACAGCGCGTAGAAGCCATAGGCCAATCCGAGGCTGTTCCGCAGTTGCGGGAAGCTGACGGTAATCAGCCAGTTGGCTGCCCACTGAGCCGCGGCGGCCAGGCCCAGCGCAGCGGCCCGGATGCGGTTGGGGAACATCTCGCCGAGCAGCACCCACACCACCGGGCCCCAGGACATACCGAAGGCCACCACGAATAGGTTCGCCGCAATCAGGGCGATCGGGCCCTCCGCGCCACTGAGTTGCGGGGTGCCGCCGACCTGTGGCGCGGTGCCGAAAATGAATGCCATCGTCGCCAGTGTGATCGCCATTCCCGCCGACCCGATCAGCAGAAGTGGTTTGCGGCCGATCTTGTCGATGAGACCGATCGCCACCAACGTGGTCGCAATATTGACGATCGAGGTGATCACCGTGATCACGAAGGATTGGCTCTCGTCGAAGCCGACCGCCTCCCACAGCACGTTGGAGTAGTAGAAGATCACGTTGATGCCCACAAACTGCTGGAAGACCGACAATCCCAGGCCAACCCACACGATGCCGTAAACGCCACCGCCCGGCTTGCGAAGATCACGCCACGACGGCTTAGCCTCGCCCACCAGCGTGCTCTCGATCCGGTCGATCGTGATGTCGAGGTTTTTCTCCCCCAACAGCATGGTGAGTACCTTGCGGGCCTCCGGAATCCGATGGCGGGCAACAAGATAGCGGGGCGACTCTGGAATCGTAAACGTCAGCGCGCCGTAAATCACCGCGGGAATCGCCATCATCAGGAACATCCACCGCCACGCCTCAAGGCCCAGCCACAGTTCCTTGCTGGCGCCACCGGCCAAGTGCGCAAGCAGGTAATCGATTGCCAGAGACACGAAAATACCCGTGACAATTGCCAACTGCTGCAGAGAGCCGAGACGGCCCCTGATGCGAGCCGGGGAGGTTTCGGCGATGTACGCCGGTGCGATCACCGATGCGATGCCGACGCCGACGCCACCGATAACTCGGAACAACACGATGATCCAGACACTGCCCGCCAGGGCGGTGCCAATGGCGCTGATGAAGAAGAGCACTGCGGCGATCTTCATCACCGAAATTCGACCAATGCGATCGGCCAACCGACCGGCCGTCATCGCACCGGCGGCAGCGCCCAGGAGTGCCGACGCAACGGCAAGACCCAGGGTCAGACTGTCCACCCGGAAATGGTCTTCGATCGACTTCACCGCGCCGTTGATCACCGCGCTGTCATAGCCGAACAACAAACCTCCGAGTGCGGCGACCGAGGCGATCCGAATCACACCGCGGCCGGAACCGGTGTCTTCGTCGTCGAAAATCGACGGCGTATCGCTGGTTGGGCCCTGACCGGACATAAGCAGTCCCTTTCCGCAAATTAGCCGAAACGTGTGGAAATACGATTACACAGTGACCATCAACGCGGTGTGGATCTCCCGCAATCGAATGACGTTCAGACCGCGCAGCGACGTCACATGGCGCCTTCGGGGGCTGCCAGGCACGTCAACATCGTTGGGTACCACCAGCACCGGACACCCGGCGTCCTCGGCTGACGCCGCCCCGGTGACCGAGTCCTCAATGGCCAGACACTGTGCCGGTTCGAAGCCCAGCAGCGTGGCGGCACGGAGGTAGGGATCCGGCGCCGGCTTAGCGCGCACCACCTCGTCACCGCACACACTGGCGGCGAAGTAGTGCCGACCGATGCTGTCCAGCGCCCGCTCGGTGAGCGCCCTCCGGGTATTGGTCACCAGTGCCATCGGCACGTCCTCGTCAGCCAGGGTGTCGAGTAGTTCGCGCGCGCCGTCGCACCACGGCAGTCCACCGTCGAAGAGATCCCCGGTGTAATCGTGTAGCCAGTCGGAGTGAGCCGCCATCTCGTCGGGATCGGGGTCCAGACCCAGATCGGTGTAGACCATCTGCATCAGGCTCTCGGCGGAACCGCCGACGGTGGCCTCTCGCATAGCCGGAGTCAGCTCACCCCCGAGCCTCGAGTAGAGCACGTGCAGCGCCGCTTCCCAGAGCTTCTCGGAATCGACCAGCGTGCCGTCCATGTCGAAGAGCACCGCACGCATGGTGGTGATTGTGTCACCCAAATTTGTCAGACCGAAGTGCAATGCTTATTCCATGTCCTCGATCGCTACGTCAACCGACGTCGACGCCCCACCGTCAACCGACGTCGACGTGACTCCCGGTGAACGGCTCGGCGTTCTCTTCGAGCAGCTTTCGGAGTTGACCGGTCAGCGCAACGCAATCGATGGGCGCATTGTCGACATCGTTGCCGAGATCGATAGTGCCGGACTGTGGGGCGCTACCGGGGCTCGATCGGTCACCGCCCTCGTGGCCTGGAAGACCGGCACCTCGCGCGGCAATGCCGCTGCCATTGCGAGCGTGGCCCACCGGCTGGAAGCGTTTCCCCGCTGCGCCCAGGGCATGCGCGAGGGCCGACTGTCGTTGGACCAGGTCGGGGTGATCGCCGCACGCGCGGGTGACGGGTCCGATGCGCACTACGCACAACTGGCCGAGGTCGCCACGGTCAGCCAACTCTGTACCGCGATCAAGCTGGAACCGCGCCCAGATCCCGGCCCGCGGCCCGATCCGCAACCCGCGATCACGAAGACCAGCGATGGCGCGTTCGACTTCTGGCGCATCACCCTGCCGCACGTCGAATCGGCCACATTCGAAGCCGCCCTCCAATCCCACCGCGACGCGCTGATCGCCGAGTGGAAACACGACCGGGACGGCAGCAGCGCGGCATCTGCTCAGCAGCCCCCGATGCCTAACACCATCGACGCATTCATGCGACTGGTGGAGACCGGATGGGATGGCGAGGTTCAACGCCGGCCCCATGGACAGCGCACCAACGTGGTGGTGCACCTCGATGTCGACCGCAAGATCGGCGCACTGCACCTCGGCCCACTGCTGCCCGAGTCTGAGCGGCAGTATCTGACCTGCGATGCCATCTGTGAGGTGTGGTTCAAACGCGACGGCGAAGTGATCGGCTCCGGTCGGACCACCCGCACGATCAGTCGGCGTCTGCGCCGTGTGCTCGAGCACCGCCACCGCACCTGCGCCGTCCCCGGCTGCGGAGCCACCCGCGGTCTGCACGCACATCACATCCGGCACTGGGAAGACGGTGGCGAGACCGAGTTGAACAACCTGGTGCTGCTCTGCCCCTACCATCACCGTCTGCATCATCGAGGCGTCATCACGATCACCGGGCCCGCCGGTCGCCTCGTGGTAACCGACAGCGACGGCGAGGAACTGAGCCCCGGATCACTGGCCCGCCCGCCCAGTGGTCCACTGCCAACCGTCGCGCCCTGCCCCGGCCCGACGGGCGAGCGGGCCGACTGGTGGTGGTACGACCCCTTTCAACCGCAAGCCCCGCCCGAAACTAACTGATCAACTTGCGGAGCTGGCGGCCGGAGACCGCGGACGGCCTCAATCTTGGGGGTCTCAATCCTCCGGGTTGTAGCCGAGGTTGGGGCCGAGCCAGCGCTCGGCTTCGGCCAGTGTCCAGCCCTTGCGTTTCGCGTAGTCGGCCACCTGGTCCTGGGCCAGCCGACCGACCACGAAGTACTGCGACTGCGGATGCGAGAAGTACCAGCCGCTGACGGCGGCGCCGGGCCACATCGCCATCGACTCGGTCAGCTCAATGCCGGTCCGCGCGCTTACGTCCATCAAGTCCCAGATCGTTGTCTTCTCGGTGTGCTCCGGGCAGGCCGGATAGCCGGGCGCGGGGCGGATACCGACATACTTCTCACCGATGAGGGCCTCGTTGTCCAACTGCTCGTCGGGCTGGAATCCCCAGAACTCCTTACGGACCCGTTGGTGCATCCGTTCGGCGAACGCCTCTGCCAGCCGGTCGGCGAGTGATTCCAGCAGGATCGCGCTGTAGTCGTCATTGGCAGCCTTGAACTCATCGATCTTGACGTGGCTACCAAGCCCCGTGGTGACGGCGAAGGCGCCGACGTAGTCCGGCAGACCTGTGTCCTTGGGTGCGATGAAATCGCCCAGGCTCCGGTTCGGGATGCCGTCACGGTGCTCACCCTGCTGACGCAGGTTATGCAACGTAGTGATCACCTCGGTACGGGTCTCGTCGGTGTAGACCTCGATATCTTCGACACCCGAGCCGACCGCGTTCGCCGGGAAGAACCCGATCACCCCGTTGGCGGTCAGCCAGTTCTCCTTGATCAGGGTGTCCAGCATCGCCTGGGCGTCGTCGTAGAGCTTGCGGGCCGTATCGCCCGACACCGGGTTGTTAAGGATGTCGGGGAAGCGGCCCTTCATCTCCCAGGCGTTGAAGAACGGTTGCCAGTCGATGTATTCCCGCAATTCGGCGAGGTCATAGTCGGCGAACTCCCGCACGCCGAGGCCCTGTGCAGGCACCGGCGGGGTGTAGCCGTCCCACTCGATGGGCGTGCGGTTCGCGCGGGCCTTCTGCAGCGTCAGCATCGGCCGCTCGTTCTTCTGCGCATGCCGTTCGCGCAGGGAGGCGTAATCCTCTTCGGTGGCCTGCAGCAATGCCGGACGCTGTTTGTCGTCAAGAAGCGCCGCAGCCACCGGCACCGACCGGGAGGCGTCCTTGACCCACACCACCGGGCCGGAACGGCGCGGCGATATCTTCACGGCCGTGTGGGCGCGCGAGGTGGTCGCGCCCCCGATCAGCAGCGGGATCTGCAGTCCCTGACGTTCCATCTCGACCGCGAAGTTGACCATCTCGTCCAGGGACGGGGTGATCAGACCGGAGAGCCCGATGATGTCAGCATCGTGCTCTTTGGCAGCGTCGATAATCTTCTGCGCGGGCACCATCACACCGAGGTCGATCACTTCAAAGTTGTTGCACTGCAGCACAACTCCGACGATGTTTTTCCCGATGTCGTGGACGTCACCCTTGACCGTCGCCATGATGATCGTGCCGTTGGTGTCCTTGACCGCGGCGCGCCCATCCCCCGTCGCTTCGCTCGCCCCAGCACCGGACGCCGTTTTCTCCGCCTCGATGTAGGGCAGGAGATAGGCAACAGCCTTCTTCATCACCCGGGCCGACTTCACCACCTGGGGCAGGAACATCTTGCCGGCGCCGAAGAGGTCACCGACCACGTTCATACCATCCATCAGCGGTCCCTCGATCACCTCGATCGGGCGCCCGCCCGCGGCGGCGATCTCGGCCCGCAATTCCTCGGTGTCGGCGTCGACGTTGGCGTCGATACCTTTGACCAGGGCGTGGGTGATCCGCTCTCGGACCGGCAGGCTGCGCCACTCCGCTGCCACCGGATCGTCAGCTTTCTCCGAACTGTTGAACCGTTCGGCGATCTCCAGCAGTCGCTCGGCCGCGTCCTCGCGACGGTTCAGGACGACGTCTTCAATCCGGCCCCGCAGTTCGGGGTCGATCGTGTCGTAAGGCACCAGGGCGCCGGCGTTGACGATGCCCATGTCCAGGCCGGCCCTGATGGCATGGAAGAGGAACACCGCGTGAATCGCCTCGCGGACCGGGTTGTTGCCCCGAAACGAGAACGACACGTTCGAGATGCCGCCGGAGATATGCACGCCGGGAAGGTTCGCCTTGATCCAGGCGCAGGCATCGATGAAGTCGATCCCGTAGGCCGCGTGCTCCTCGATACCGGTCGCCAGCGCGAAGCAGTTCGGGTCAAAGATAATGTCCTCGGCCGGGAAGCCGACTTCGTCGGTCAGGATCCGGTAGGCACGGCCGAAGATCTCCTGGCGACGCTCCAGATTGTCGGCCTGACCCTGCTCGTCGAAGGCCATTACGACGACCGCGGCACCGTACTTGCGGCACAGCCGTGCCTCGCGGACGAACTTCTCTTCGCCCTCCTTCATGGAGATCGAGTTGACGATGGGCTTGCCCTGCACGTTCTTCAGGCCCGTCTCCATAACCTCCCACTTGGAGGAGTCGATCATCACCGGAACGCGACTGATGTCGGGTTCGGCTGCGATCAGCTTGGTGAAGCGGTCCATCGCGGCGACGCCGTCGATCATGCCCTCGTCCATGTTGATATCGATGATCTGCGCGCCGACTTCGACCTGTTGCAGAGCGACCGACAGCGCTGTGTCGTAGTCCCCGGCTTTGATCAGGTTGCGGAACCGCGCGGAGCCGGTGATGTTGGTGCGCTCACCGATGTTCACGAAGAGCGAGTCATCGGTGATGTTGAGCGGCTCCAAGCCCGAGAGCCGGGTGGCGACGGCAATGCGCGGCACTTCCCTCGGTCGCACGCCCTCGACAACGCGCGCGATCTCGGCGATATGCGACGGCGCTGTTCCGCAACAACCGCCGACCAGGTTGACCAGGCCGGCCTCAGCGAACTCGGCGAGGTAGCCGGCCTGATGCTCCGGCGACTCGTCGTATTCGCCAAAGGCGTTGGGCAGGCCGGCGTTGGGGTAACAGGAGACGAAAGTGTCGGCGATCCGCGCCAGCTCGGCGATGTAGGGCCTCATCTCGGGCGCGCCGAGAGCGCAGTTGAGGCCGACGGCGATTGGACGGGAGTGCCTGATCGAGTTCCAGAATGCTTCGGTGACCTGCCCGGACAACGTCCGCCCGGAGGCATCGGTGATGGTGCCCGAGATGATCACCGGCCACCGGCGTCCGCGTTCCTCGAACAGCGTCTCGACGGCGAACACCGCTGCCTTGGCGTTCAGTGAATCGAAGATCGTCTCGATGATCAGCAGATCGGAACCACCGTCCACGAGGCCGTTCGCAGCTTCGAGATAGGCGGCCACCAGTTGGTCGTAGGAGACGTTGCGGGCACCGGGGTCGTTGACGTCCGGCGAGATCGACGCGGTCCTCGTCGTCGGCCCGATGGCGCCGGCGACATAGCGGGGCTTGGCACCAGTGCTGAACTCGTCGCAGACCGCCCGCGCCAGTGCGGCACCGGCGTAGTTCAACTCGTAAGCCAACTCGTGCATGTCGTAGTCGGCAAGCGAGACCGAGTTGGAGTTGAACGTGTTCGTCTCCAGGATGTCCGCACCGGACTCGAGGTATTCGCGGTGAATGGTCGCGATGATGTCCGGTTGCGTCAACGTGAGCAGATCGTTGTTGCCCTGAAGAGCCGTCGGCCATTCCGCGAACCGCTCGCCGCGATAACCGGCCTCATCCGGCCGGTCCCGCTGGATCGCCGTGCCCATCGCGCCGTCGATCACCATGATCCGCCGGCGCAGAGTCGCCGTCAGCTCAACGGTGCAGTCGGGGCGGATATCTGCCTCACGGCGGATGTCTTCTGGGGCACGCAAACTGATTCCTTCCTCAGCGGAAGGCGTCCTTAACTCTGCCGAGCGTGGCGGATTCCGGGAAACCCGGACCCGTTGCAACGCCTCTCGACCGATTAAGTCTACGACGTCACCCGGATTGACGTCTCCCCAGTCGCCATGAATCGCGTCACGGCATTGGGGTGGGTAAATCACCTGCGATGGCGCCGCGGCCGGTCCACTTGCGGCTCGCAGCAGACCAGCAGGGCTTACGCTGGGCGGGTGACGTCGTGGAACTGGGCCAGTGGTGGCAGTGGCGGTCAAGGCCCCAACCTGCCCGACCTCCACAACACCGTGATCATCGCGGCGTTCGAGGGCTGGAATGACGCCGGCGACGCCGCCAGCGACGCATTGGAGCACCTCGACGCGATCTGGGAGGCGCTGCCGCTGATCGAGATCGATGACGAGTCCTACTACGACTACCAGGTCAATCGCCCGGTGATCCGGCAGGTCGACGGCGTTACCCGGGAACTGGTGTGGCCATCGATGCAGATCTCGCACTGCCGCCCACCGGGGTCGGATCGCGACATCGTGCTGATGCACGGCGTCGAGCCGAATATGCGTTGGCGCAGCTTCTGCGCCGAACTGCTGGCGATCGCCGACAAACTCAACGTCGACACCGTGGTGATCCTGGGCGCGCTGCTGGCCGACACCCCGCACACCCGCCCGGTGCCGGTCTCCGGAGCGGCATACTCACCGGAGTCGGCAAAGTTCTTCGGCCTCGAGGAGTCCCGTTATGAGGGTCCTACCGGTATCGCCGGGGTCTTTCAGGACGCCTGCGTGGCTGCCGGCATTCCGGCGGTGACGTTCTGGGCCGCGGTACCGCACTACGTTTCGCAGCCGCCCAATCCCAAGGCCACCGTGGCACTGCTACGCCGAGTCGAGGAGGTTCTGGACATCGAGGTTCCGCTTGCCGACCTACCCACCCAGGCCGAGGAATGGGAAGAGGCCGTCACCGAGATGACTGCCGACGACGACGAGATCGCCGAGTACGTGGCCAGCCTCGAGGAGCGTGGCGACGCCGAGGTCGACGTCAACGAGGCGATGTCCAAAGTGGATGGTGACACCCTCGCCGCGGAGTTCGAGCGTTACCTGCGCCGACGCGGCCGGTAGGCCGGCCAACCCGTCTTTGCGTCAGCCCTAGACTGCGGGTTATCCTGCCAACCGGTTGGTGGCCCGTGCACGGGAGCCGTGCACGAGGCGCTGTCGGCGATACCGCGTCACAATCGAATCGAGGACACATGAGACTTGCACTGAGCGACGCCGACACGGCTTTCCGCGATGAGTTGCGCGAATTCTTCACCACGCAGATCCCGGCCGAGATTCGCGAGCGGTCACGCAGCGAGGGCGCGGGTTACCGCGAGGACCTGATCACCACCCAGCGCATCCTGAACAAAGCCGGACTGGCGGTACCGAACTGGCCGGTGGAGTGGGGCGGCAAGGATTGGACGCCGCTGCAACACCAGATCTGGGCCGACGAGATGCAACTGGCCAGCGTGCCCCAACCACTGACGTTCAACACCGGCATGGTGGGCCCGGTCATCGCAGCGTTCGGCTCCCAGGAGGTCAAGGAGCGCTTCCTGCCCGCGACGGCCAACCTCGACATCTGGTGGTGCCAGGGCTTTTCCGAACCCGAGGCCGGGTCCGACCTCGCCTCACTGCGAACCACCGCGGTGCGCGACGGAGACCACTACGTCATCAACGGCCAGAAGACGTGGACGACGCTGGGGCAGTTCGCGGACTGGATCTTCCTGCTGGTGCGAACCGATCCGGATGCACCGAAGAAGCAGGCCGGCATTTCGTTCATCCTGGTCGAGATGAACACGCCAGGCATCACACTGCGACCGATCAAGCTCATCGACGGCAGCTACGAGGTCAACGAGGTGTTCTTCGAGGACGTGCGGGTCCCGGCCAATCAGCTTGTCGGCGAAGAGAATGCCGGCTGGAGTTACGCCAAGTTCCTGCTGTCCAACGAGCGCACCGGCATCGCCCGGATCGGCACCACCAAGGTGTGGCTCGCCGAGGTCAAAGAGCTTGCCGCCAAGACCCCGGTGGGTAGCGCCAGCCTGCTCGACGATCCGCTCTTCGCGAGCCGCGTCGCCGAGGTGGAGGGCGAGGTGCTGGCTCTCGAGCTCACCCAGATGAGGGTCAGCGGTGACGAGGCCAGTGGTAAACCGAATCCGGCGTCGTCGATTTTGAAACTTCGCGGCAGCCAGTTGCAGCAGGCCGTGACCGAACTGCTGGTCGAGGTCGCCGGTCCGGATGTGCTCGCAGTGAATGCCGGAGAACACAATGCCGCGGCGAAGTACCTCAACTTCCGCAAGACCTCAATTTACGGCGGTAGCAACGAGGTTCAGCGCAGCATCATCTCCGCGACAATCCTGGGCCTCTAGAGAAATATCGGGACACGACGATGAACTTTGATCTGACCGACGAGCAGCAGATGCTGTCCGACACCGCTCGTGAGATGTTCTCTCGTACGTACGACACCGAGAGCCGCAACAAGGTCGTCGACTCCGAACTTGGTTGGAGCCGCGAGGTCTGGCAGCAGTTGGCCGAAATCGGCATCCTCGGCCTTGGCTTGGAGCCCGAGGAGTCCGGTCCGATCGAGGTCATGGTGGTGATGACCGAAGTCGGTCGGCGCCTCGCGCCTGAGCCCGTCGCGGCGGCGGCGCTGATCCCCGGCGCGGTGATCGCTGCCCACGGATCCGCGCAGCAGCGCGAACTACTCGATGATGTGGCATCCGGCGAGCGGCTGCTGGCTTTCGCCCATACCGAGCACGGCAGGCGTGGGCTGGCCGAATTGGCCACGCGTGCAAGCCAACAGGGTGACACCTGGACGCTGACCGGCCGCAAGAGCCCGGTCCTCGCCGGAGACAGCGCAGACGTCTTCGTCGTCAGCGCCGCACTACCCGGTGGTGGCTCCGGACTGTTTCTCGTCGACGGCGCCACGACAACCCGGCATCCGTTCCGGACCTTCGACGGCAACCGCGGCGCCGATGTGGAGTTCGACAACGCCGCGGCTCAGCCACTCGGCGCCGGCGGGGATGTGACCGAGCACATCGAGGCCGCGGTTTTCCGTTTCCAGTCAGCCCTGTGCGCCGAGGCGGTCGGGGCGATGGAAGAGTCGCTGCGACTCACCACCGACTACCTCAAGGCCCGCAAGCAGTTCGGCGTGCCCCTCAAGACGTTTCAGACGCTGACCCAGCGCGCCGCCGACATGTACGTATCTCTGGAGTTGGCTCGCAGCATGAACTTCTATGCCGCTATGTGCGTCGCCGACGGGCGCTTCGACCCGCTGGTGGCGGCCCGGGCCAAGCTGCAGATCGGTAAGTCCGGTCGGCACATCGCCCAGGAGTCGATCCAGTTGCACGGCGGCATCGGCGTCACCGCCGAGTACCCGATCGCGCACTACGCCGCACGACTGACCGCCATCGACCAAACCCTCGGCTCTTCCACCGATCAACTGCGCTACCTCAGCGGCCAGGTGGGCCAGTACGGGGTTGCTGTCCTCTAGGGCATCAGCTCACCCTGACCGGTTTAGGCGCCTTCCACTGGCCGTCCAAGGCCTCGGGTTTGGGTGAGTAGAGGCGCATATAGAGCGTGAACGGCCCGGCCGGTGACGGCAGCCAGTTGGGCTCCTTCTCCGGTCCGGGCGAGCTGTTCTGAATGTAAATCGTCAGCCCGCCGTCTGGGTCTTTGGCCAGGTTGGGCAGCATGGGCGAGTTGATGAGATAGCGGTTGATCGGGTTGTCGACCAGCAGGCTCTCGGGAAGCTTGTACATCGTGACCGACCAAAACGCGTTGACCGGTGGCAGTTGGCCCGGCGCGAACCGCAAGGTGTAATCGTGTGCACCGTTCAACGGCGCACCGTCGGAGTCGGTGGACAGCACGGGGTACATCGCTTCGGTACTGGAGTTCCCGTAGATCCCTAGAACCGCACCGGCCATCCGGTAGAGGTAGTTGTCGCCGAGTTGTTCCCGGGTGCCGAACACCTGACCAGAGGTCACCTGACCGGTATCTATCTTGTCCTTCTTGAAGGTGGTGAACTCGGCCCACGCGTCGGCCATGCCGGCCTCGACGGCGCTGCGCATCTCAGGGCTGAGTTTCTCCGCGTTGAAGATTCCGTCTGCGGCGATCCCGAGTGTGGCGAAGCGGTCCCGCAGATCCTTTTCCGACGGCAGTGCCGGGGCGAATCGCAGCGCGAAGTTGAGGACCTCAAAGAACTTCGGCGACGTCTTCTGCTCTTCGGCTGATAGCGGGGCTATCCAGTCAACCGATGGCGCCGGCGGTGGGGCAGGCTGGTTGAGGAAAGCAGACAGTGGTTGCACCTGATAGCCGGACTGGATCTTGGTGACGTTGTCGAGGTCATCCGGGCCGAAAAGTTGCGTTCGATACAGCACGAAATCCAGCTCGGTGTCCGAGCGGATCACCTGATCGATACCAGCGGGCTTTTCGCCCGTCCAACTCGGTCCTGCCAGCAGGTAATTGCCACCTCCGTTACCGGTCGTGCGGGTTCCGACATAGTCGAAGTTGTAGGTGTATCCGTCGATGAATTGCAGCGAGTAAAACCGGTCGTTGTCGATCGGCGGGACCGTCAGCACCAGTGGCTCCGCCCGAAGATCTGCGCCCAAAAACGAGTACGGCGTATCCGAGTTCGGTGTCTGCAGCGCGGTATCTGCCGGTGTCGCCACCCTCGCGGTGTTGTGGATCTGGTTCCAGTCGCCCTTGTACTCGGGGTTGTTCTTGTCCGCGAAGTAGGAGTACTGGACGCGATAGCTGTCAACCATCGGGAAGCCGTAGATGTAGGCCTCCCTGGAGATCGCGCGCGCCTGCTCCGGGGTGACCCCCGCGTTAGGCGCCGATGACAACTCGGCCCTGCTGCATCCGGATAGCGTCGCCATCACGAGCAGGACGATTGTCACAATGATTTTGCGCACAGCACCCTCCGATTTCCGAATATTCCTAAACCGCCACGCCCAGTAGGGCGTCAACTGCTGCAACGAGCGTACCCGGTGCCGATGGATCATGCCCGCCGTACTCGATGGCGTCCGTGACCCAACCATCAACCGCGGCAAGGGCTTTCGGAGTGTCGAGATCATCGGCAAGATAGCGCCGCAGCCGCCCGATCACGTCGGCCGCATCCGGGCCCGCCAGCATAGTCATTGCAGTGCGCCATCGGTGCAGCCGTGCATTCGCTTCGGCCAGCACGTCGTCGCTCCAGAATCGGTCGCTGCGGTAATGCCCCGCCAGCAGTCCCAGCCGAATGGCCGCCGGGTCCACGCCACCGGCCCGCAGCCGGGATACCAGCACCAGGTTGCCGCGACTCTTGGACATCTTGTGGCCGTCGAGGGCGATCATTCCGGCATGCGCATAGTGCCGGGCGAACCGGCGTTCCCCGGCGGCACATTCGGCGTGCGCCGCGGAGAACTCGTGGTGCGGGAAGATCAAGTCACTGCCGCCGCCCTGGACGTCGATCCCGAACCCGATGCGGCTCAACGCAATTGCCGCGCATTCGATATGCCAACCGGGGCGGCCGGGGCCGAATGGCGACGGCCAACTCGGCTCGCCGGGACGCTGCGCCCGCCACAGCAGCGCGTCGAGGGGGTCCGCCTTGCCCGCCCGGTCCGGGTCTCCCCCGCGTTCGGCGAACAGTCGCGTCATGGCGTCCCGGTCATAGTTGGACTCGTACCCGAACTGCACGGTGGCGTCGGCCCGGTAGTACACGTCGGGATTGACAGGATCGTCCACGACATAGGCGGCACCGGATGCCAGCAGCTTTTCGACGAGTTCGATCACCTCGTCGATCGCCTCGGTGGCCCCGATGTAGTCCTGTGGCGGCAGCACCCGCAGCGCAGCCATATCCTCGCGGAACAGTTGGGTCTGCGCCGAACCCAGTTCGCGCCAGTCCACACCGTCGCGTGCAGCCCGCTCGAACAGCGGGTCGTCGACGTCGGTGACGTTCTGGACGTAGTGCACGCGATGGCCGTTATCCCGCCACACCCGGTTAACCAAGTCGAATGCCAGATAAGTCGCTGCATGACCAAGATGGGTTGCGTCATAGGGAGTAATACCGCAGACGTACATCGTCGCGGTATCCCCCGGTATCGTCGGCCGCACCTGCCGGTCGGCGGTGTCGTAGAGCCGCAGCGCCGGCCCGCGCCCGGGCAGCGCGGGGACATCGGCGGTCGGCCAGGACTGCATATCAGCTCGCCAACCACATGGCATCGAGGAGAAGGTCGGCCAACTCGGCTCGACACATCAGCAGATCGGGCAGATAGGGATTGCGCCGGTTGTAGCGCAATGGCGAGCCGTCGATTCGGGTGGCGTGCAAACCCGCCGCCTGCAGCACACCGGCCGGGGCGGCCGAATCCCATTCCCACTGCCCACCCGCATGGATGTAAGCGTCGACGTCGCCGCGGACGACCGCCATGGCTTTGGCACCGGCTGAACCGATCCGCACGAACTCGATGTCGAGTCGGTCGCGCAGCCGCCACAGCACCGCGGGCGGCCGGTTGGCACTCGCGGTGATGCGGATCGGACCCGACGACGGCAACGGCGGCGCCTTCACGGTGTCGCTGCGATGAACTTCGCCGATGGCCGGCAGCGACACTGCCGCATCGGTGATCGTCCCCTCGGTACCGCTGGTGCGCTGCCACAGCGCCACGTGCACCGCCCAGTCCTCGCGGTACGGCAGCGAGTACTCCCAGGTGCCGTCCAGCGGATCGATGATCCACACCCGGTCAGCCTGCAGTCGTTTGAGATCGTCGTGCGCCTCTTCGGACAGCACCGCGTCATTGGGGCGTTCGGCCCGCAACCGGCGCAACAGCAGCGCGTTGGCCGCCACGTCGCCGGCATCGCCGAGTTCGTACGGGAAATCGTGGCCCACCTGTTCGCGCACCGCCAAAAGCAGCCTGCCCGCCTCCTCGGCCAGTTCGGCGGCCAACTCGGCATCGGTGAGACTCACGCAGTCAGTATCGCCGACCACCGGCCGACTTAACCCGACGCCCCGTCTGAGGCCGGTAAATTGAAGCCATGCGTAATGCCATCCTGGTTTCTGCAGCAGCCGCGACCCTGGCCGGATGTGGCTCCGCCACCACGTCTGACCCACTGGCCGGAACGACCTGGCGACTCGTCAGCATCGAATCGATGAGCGATGAACAGCCGACCACCACGATCGACGATCCTGCGCAGTACACCGTGACGTTCGGCGACGACGGGCGCGCGGCCTTCCAGGTGGACTGCAACCGGGGCAACGGCAGTTGGACGGCCACCGCTGCCGCATCGGACTCCGGCAGCCTCACCTTTGGCCCGATCGCGCTGACAAAAATGTTCTGCCCGCAACCATCGGCGGACACCGCCGTGGCGGCCGGTCTCGGCCGAGTGCGCAGCTATCTGCTGTCCGACGGCACGCTGCACCTGTCGATGGAGGCCGACAGCGGGATCATGCACTGGGAGCCGCAACCGGGTGGTACCGGGCCGGGCAAAGGTCAATAGGACCGCAAGCGGCCGACCGCTAGGTCGCCGCGAGCGCCTCCCGTTGGATGGCCACCCAGGCGATGATCTTGCCGGCGTCCTTGAGCGGAAACATCCGCCAGTTCATGATGAACGGCGTTCCGTCTTTGCGGTAGTTCACCGCGCGGCCTTCGAACCGTCCACCCGACTTGAGTGTCGCGCTGATCCGTTCGATCACCTTCCGGTCGGTGCCGGGGCCCTGAAGGATGCGCGGATCCTTCCCGATCACGGCTGACGGGTCATAGCCGGTGAGTTTCTTGAAGGCCTTGTTCGCATAGATGATCCGCCCCCGGTCGGAGGCATCCGTGACGAGGATCGAATCGAAACTATTGTCGGCAAGCAACTTCAGCAGGGTCAGCCCACCCGTCTGTGAACCGAGCGCGTCAATCAGTGACGAAGCCATGGCAATTCTCCCGCCGTCGTGGTCGGCTGCGTGGCCGACGATCCCGTTGACTCTAGCGCTGCCCAGGCGCCGGCCGGCCGCCCAGGCAGCCCGGCCCCGGCGAAGATGTTCGCCCTCTTCCAGGCCCGCAACTAAGCGTCGGCGACTCGCACGCCCGCCGCGACGGCCTCCCGGCCCCCGTTTACCCGCGTCAGGTGACCCTTCGTGCCCACATCATCGACCAGAATGACGTCGCCCGCAGAGAACGACTGCTCGGTTCCGTCGCCAACGGTCACGGTGAGCGAACCGGATAGCAAGAAAAACCATTGACGGTAGGGCGACGGATGCCACGGCCCCGACCAGCCGGGAGCAAAGCGCAGCAGTGCGAATCCCTCGGCAGGCATGAACTCGGTAACTTCCAACGGTGTTGTCGGCGGAGCAAAGTCGCGGGTCGCCATCGGCAATGTGCAGTCCTGAAAATGCGAGACGCCGGTGCCGTCCACAAAGATTCGCACATACTTCAGCGGAATGACCATGGCGGCTAGCCGCCCAGGCAGCCCGGGCCCAGGAGGGCCTTGAGGTCGCCCATCAACGCCGGCGACGGTGTCACCCGTAATGACTGATCGAGTTCCAGCGTGGTGATGCGATCACCGCTGATCAGGCGCAGATGGACCTGGGACACACCCGGGTGCCGAGCCAGTACCTGCTTGAGTGCGTTGACCTTGTCGAGTGTGCACTGCCGGGTCGGCAGGCTCACCGCAAGCGGCCGATCGGGCTGAACATTCGAAAAGTCAGGCACCACAAGATCATTGGCGATCAGGCTGATCCGATCGTCCTGGATCCGCACCCGGCCTCCGACAAGCACCACCGCGTCGTCAGCGATATCTGCTCCCACCAACGCATACGTCTGAGGGAAGAACATCACTTCGATACCGCCGGTGAGATCCTCCAACTGCGCCGAGGCCCAGGGCACCCCACTCTTATTGACCCGCCGGTTCACCGATGCCAGAATTCCGCCGACCCGCACCTGGGTGTCGTTGGCGACATCGCCACTGAGAATCGTCGGGATCGCGTGATCGACCTGCGCAGCCAGCAGGTGGGCAACCCCATTGAGCGGATGACCCGAGACGTACAAGCCGAGCATCTCGCGTTCCAGTGCAAGCCGGTGCTTATCGTCCCATTCCTCATCGGGCACCTTGATGGTGAAAACCGATCCGGCACTGTCGTCCGAACCGTCACCGAAGAGATCGAACTGTCCCATCGCCTGTGCCTTCTTGGTGCCCAGCACCGAGTCGACGGCGTCGGTATGCACCAGGAACAGTCCCTTGCGCGGGTGGCCCAGCGAGTCGAAGGCGCCTGCCTTGATCAGCGATTCTGTGACCTTTTTATTGCAGGCCGCCACGTCGATCTTGTTCAGATAGTCCGAGAAGTCGGTGAATTTTCCCTTGGCGGTGCGGGTGGCGATCAGCGAGCTCACGACGTTGGCGCCGACGTTGCGGACCGCCCCGAGGCCGAACCGGATATCGGTTCCCACCGAGGCGAAGTTCACCTCGGACTCGTTGACGTCGGGCGGCAGCACGGTGATACCGAGTTTGCGGCAGTCGGCCAGGTATACCGCGGCCTTGTCCTTGTCATCGCCTACCGAGGTGAGCAGGCCGGCCATGTACTCGCCCGGATAGTTGGCCTTGAGATACGCCGTCCAGTACGACACCAACCCGTAGCCGGCCGCGTGCGATTTGTTGAACGCGTAGTCGGCGAACGGAAGGATGGTGTCCCACAGCACTTTGATGGCACCGGCCGAGAATCCGTTGGCCCTCATGCCCTCGGCGAAACCCTCGTACTCCTTGTCGAGCACATCGCGTTTCTTCTTGCCCATTGCCTTGCGCAGAATGTCTGCTCGGGCCAGCGAGTAACCCGCCACGCGCTGTGCGATGCGCATGATCTGTTCCTGATAGACGATCAGGCCGTAGGTCTCGGACAGGATATCGGCGAGCGGCTCGGCCAACTCCGGGTGGATCGGCTTGATCGCCTGCCGGCCGTTCTTGCGATCGGCGTAGTCGTTGTGCGCGTTGACGCCCATCGGCCCCGGCCGGTACAGCGCCAGCACGGCGACGATGTCTTGAAAGCCGGTGGGCTGCATGCGTCGCAGCAGATCTCGCATCGCAGCGCCGTCGAGTTGGAACACCCCGAGGGTGTCCCCGCGGGACAGCAATTCGTAGGTGGCCGGATCATCGAGTGCCAGTGTCTCCAGCACCACCTCGACGCCCCGATTGGCTTTGATGTTCTCCAGCGCGTCACCGATGATCGTCAGGTTGCGCAGGCCGAGAAAGTCCATCTTCAGCAGACCGATGGACTCACACGACGGATAGTCCCACCCGGTGATGATCGCGCCGTCCTGGGGCCGCTTCCACAGCGGGATCACATCCGTCAGTGGCTCCGAACTCATGATCACCGCGCACGCGTGCACACCGGCGTTGCGGACCAGGCCCTCGAGTCCGCGCGCGGTCTCGTAGATGGTCCGGACATCCGGGTCGGTGTCGATCAAACCCCGCACCTCGGCGGCCTCTTTGTACCGTTCATGGGTGGGGTCGGTGATTCCGGACAGCGGGATGTCCTTGGCCATGACGGCCGGCGGCAGTGCCTTGGTGATCCGGTCGGCGATCGCGAAACCTGGCTGCCCGTAGTGGATCCGGGCGGAGTCCTTGAGCGCGGCCTTGGTCTTGATGGTGCCGAACGTGATCACCTGCGCGACGCGGTCGGTCCCCCACCTCTCGGCCGCGTAGCGCACCATCTCACCGCGCCGACGGTCATCGAAGTCGATATCGATATCGGGCATCGACGCGCGCTCGGGATTGAGGAACCGCTCGAACAGCAGGCCATGCTCGATGGGATCGATATCGGTGATCCGCAGCGCATAGGCCACCAGGGACCCGGCGGCCGATCCCCGGCCCGGGCCAACCCGGATGTTGACCGACCGGGCGTAGTTGATCAGGTCCGACACGATCAGGAAGTACGACGGGTATCCCTTATCGCAGATCACGTTGATCTCATACGCGGCGCGCTCGGCATACTCGGCGGGCACGCCGGCCGGAAAGCGGCCACCCAGTCCGGCATCGACCTCGTGCCGCAGCCAGCTCGCCTGGTCGTGTCCATCGGGCACCGGGAACACCGGCATCCGGTCTCGCGGCGCCCATACGTCTGCGTAGGACTGCACCCGTTCGGCGATCAGCAGCGTGGAGTCACAGGCCTCGGGAATCTCGGCGTCCCAGAGGGCACGCATCTCGGTTGCCGACTTCAGGTAGTAGCCGTCGCCGTCGAATTTGAACCGGGTCGGGTCAGACAGTGTCTTACCGGTCTGCACGCACAGCAGGGCCTCATGGTTGTGCGCGGCGTCACGGGTGACGTAGTGGCAGTCGTTGGTGGCCAGGGCGGGGATGCCAAGTTTGCGACCGACGTCCAGCAGCCCGTCGCGGACCCGCCGTTCGATCGACAGACCGTGGTCCATCAATTCCAGGAAGTAATTCTGCGCACCGAAGATGTCGCGCCACTTGGCGGCCGATTCCAGTGCCTCGGCGTCCTGGCCCAGTCGCAGCCTGGTCTGCACCTCACCGGACGGGCATCCGGTAGTGGCGATGATGCCTGCGGCATGCTCGGCGATGATCTCGGCGTCCATCCTCGGCCACTTGCCGAGTTGGCCCTCGAACGAGGCCCGGGAGGACAGGGTGAACAGGTTGCGCAGACCGGTGGCATTCTCCGCAACCATGGTGAGGTGCGTATACGAGCCACTGCCGGAGACGTCATCGGACTTCTGGCCAGGATCACCCCAGAGGATCCGGCGGCTGTCGAAACGCGATCCGGGGGCGACATAGGCCTCAACGCCGATGATGGGCTTGATCCCCACCTTGGTCGCGGCGGTGTAAAACTCACTGGCGCCGAACATGTTCCCGTGGTCGGTCATACCGATCGCCGGCATCTCCAGACGCTGGGCCTCGGCGAGAAGGGGCGTGATCTTGGCGGCACCGTCGAGCATCGAATACTCGGTGTGGTTGTGCAGGTGCACGAACGACGGGCTGTCCATAGGAGGGTCAGTCTAGGACTGCCGGGGGACGGCGCCGGGCGTGTCGCGAGTCGTGTCCCGCTGATCGGTCCCGGGAGCCCGGTTCCGCGCCCCAGTTCGGCTGGTCAGCGCTTCTCGCCCAGCATCCCGGCGATCTCCCTAGCCTGCTCGGCGGTCAACTCGCCGGAGAGCTGGAGCACCTGACCGTCGATCGGGCCGCCGATCTTGGGACCCCACACCACCGTCGTTCCCCGGACGAATGCCACCTGCTGGCCCACCCGGGCAGCGGTGAACTCGGCGAACTTCTGCGATGACTCGGGCGTCATGGTCATCTGGACCAATTGGACGCCGGTCAACGGATTGAGGAATGAATCGACGTTGGTCAGGTCCAAGCTCAGACCCTCGGGGCCGAGTTCATAGACCGCGGTCTTGTTGATATCGCAGATCCGGGTGGGCTGATCGGCCGGCGGCGGCGGCGGTGCGGGGCACTGCTCGGGAGTGGTGACGAACGCGCTGACCACGGGCCGCACCGGCAACGCCTTGATGGTCAACGGCGGCGCGGTGGTCGTCGGCGCGGTCGGCAGATCGGGTTGCTGGCTGACCTGGCGCGCCTGCAGCAGGCCCAGGCCCATCGGCACGATCGCGGCCGCTGCGGCAATCGTGCCGATCACGGCCATCAGGATCCGCTGGTTCCGTTTCTTGGTCTTGGGGTTGCTCATGATGAGAGTTAAGTTACCGGCCGCCGCCACAGCAGGTGCGGATCACGGCACCGGTGACAGTCACGACTCGGAGCGCAGCACGTCGAGTGCGTGCTGGAGATCTGCCGGATACGGACTGGTGATTTCGATCCGGCGACCGTCGGCGGGGTGCGCGAACGCCAGCGAACGCGCATGCAGCCACTGCCGCTCCAGACCCAGTCGCTTGGCCAGGACCGGATCGGCGCCGTAGGTGGGGTCACCCACGCAGGGATGGTGCAGTGCGGCGAAATGCACCCGGATCTGATGGGTGCGACCGGTTTCCAGGTGGATGTCGAGCAGGCTTGCCGCCCGGAACATTTCGAGCGTGTCGTAATGGGTGATGCTGGGCCGGCCGCCCTCGGTGACTGCGAACTTCCAGTCGTTGCCGCGATGACGCCCGATCGGGGCGTCGATCGTTCCACTGGACGGGTCCGGATGTCCCTGCACCACAGCGTGATAGCGCTTCTCGACGGTGCGTTGTTTGAATGCCCGCTTGAGCACCGTGTAGGCATGTTCGGACAACGCGACCACCATGACACCGGAGGTACCGGCATCGAGGCGTTGCACGATGCCCTGCCGTTCGTGGACACCCGAGGTGCTGATCCGGAAACCCGCCGCGGCGAGGCCGCCGAGCACAGTCGGGCCGTGCCAGCCCACCGTCGCATGCGCGGCTACTCCCGGCGGCTTATCCACGGCAACGATGTCATCGTCGGAGTACAGAATGGTCATGCCCTCGATCTCGACCGGCGTATTCTCCACCGGCGCAGGCGATTCCGGCAGTGTCACACTCAGCCAGGCGCCGCCGGTCAGCCGGTCTGATTTACCGGCCGGCACCCCGTCGATCTCCACACCGCCGTCCTCGGCGACCGCCGCCGCGGCGGTGCGCGACACACCGAGCAGGCGGGCCAGACCGGCGTCGACCCGCATACCGGCCAGACCCTCGGGAACCGGCATCGAACGCTGCGTCATCAGGTGGGTTCAGACGCGGGGTCGGCGGGTTTATCGGGCCTGGGTTTCTGCGGCTTATGCCGGACCGGACTGTCGAATTCGTAGCCGAAAACCGAGAGCACGACCAGCAGCATCGCCCCGCCGACCACAGCCGGGTCGGCGACGTTGAACACCGGCCACCAGCCGATCGACAGGAAATCGACCACATGGCCGCGCAGCGGTCCGGGAGCGCGGAAGAAGCGGTCAACCAGATTGCCCAACGCACCGCCCAGGATCATGCCGAGGCCCACCGCCCACCATGGCGACACCAGTCGGCGGCCCATCCAGATGATGCCGATCACCACGCCCATGGCGACCACTGTCAACATCCAGGTGTAACCGGTGGCCATCGAGAACGCGGCACCGGAATTACGGACTAAAGTCCAGGTGACGGTGTCGCCGATGATCGACACCGGTTGGCCCGGAACCAGCAACCGCACCGCCAGCACCTTGGTGACGATGTCGAGCAGCAGAACCGCGGCTGCGATCGACAGCAACAGCAGAAGCCGTCGGCGCGGCGGCGTCCCGGCCTGCTCGCCATCGCCGCCGGTCACCGGTTCGGCGCTGCGCACGTGGTCCTCGGTCACGCCACCATCATCCCCCAGCGCCTCATTCCATCCCCTAGAGCCATAGTCCGACCGATCCGGTGCCGCGGACTGCTGCAATGATGACCCCATGCCGCATCTCGTCGTGATCACCACCGGCGGCACGATCTCAACCAGTGCGGACCCCGACGGCGTGCTGCGCCCGACGCGTACCGGCGCCCAACTCGTCGACGGTCTCGATGTCGAGGTTGTCGATCTGCTCTCCCTGGACAGTTCCGAACTCACCCCCGCCGAATGGCTGCAGATCGGATCGGCGGTCAACGCCGCGGCTGCCGACGGCGCCGACGGCATCGTGGTCACCCACGGAACCGACACCATGGAGGAAACAGCACTCTGGCTCGACCTCACCTACGGCGGCGAGGCCCCGGTGGTGTTGACCGGATCGTCGCGAGCGGCGGACCACGCCGATGCGGACGGCCCCGGCAATCTTCGCGACGCCCTCGCGGTGTCCGCCAGTCCCCAGGCCCGCGGTCTTGGTGTGCTGGTGGGCTTCGCCGGCGCGGTGCTGTCCCCGCTGGGTACGACCAAACAGGGTGGCCCACACGTCTTCGGATCGACGGCACAGATCGGCACGGTCTGCGGCGAGACGTTCACCGTGACGGCGCCCAAGGAGCGGCCCTACCTGGGCCCGGTGACGTCGGCACCCCGGGTGGATATCGCGGCGGCCTACCCGGGCGCCGACGGCACCGCGATCGACGGGTTCACCGCCGCCGGTGCGCGCGCCATTGTGATCGAGGCAATGGGATCCGGTAATGCGGGTTCCGCACTCATCGACGCAGTGGCACGGGCCGCGCGACGCGGTGTCGCGGTGGCAGTGACCACCCGCGTTCCGGGCGGTCGCGCCCGGGCGACCTACGGACCAGGCCATGATCTGGTGGCGGCCGGGGCCGTGATGGTGCCCCGACTGCGGGCCGGCCAGGCCCGGGTCCTGCTGATGGCCGCGCTCGGCTCCGGACTACCCGTCGACTCCGTCATCTCCCGCTGGGGCTGACGGCCAGTCGAGGCTGGCTCTGGGGTCGGCACTCGTCAGGTCCGCGGTGTCGATCGCGAAGGTGCGCATCACTCCCGGCCCGCTGGCGCGGGTCTCGAACCGCACACTGACCACGCCATGCCCGGCGCCCTGCACCCACCCGTGCCCGAGCGCCGGATGTGTCACGTCGTCACCGACACGCCAAGCGCTGACCTCACCTGTCGGCTCTGGTAGCGCAGAGGCGGATGGGTCGAGGTTGCGTGAATTGAAACCCGGTTGGTCAAAACCCAGTTGGTCGAAAGCCGAATGGTAGAAACCCGAATGCTCAAGGTCAGGAAACAACGACTCCTGCAGCACGTCGCTGAGGCCGGAAAACCCAACGCCCACAAGGCGAATCGGGCCGATGTCACTGGGATCGGGCAGCAGACGGTGCGCCAGAGACGTGAGCGTTCCGGCATCGGCGGTGGCGTAGGGCAGCGTCGCCGATCGGGTCAGCGTCGAAAAGTCGGACTTCTTCAGCTTGACGGTCACGGTGCGGGCGCCGCGACCGTCGCGCTCCAGCCGGCGATGGGCATGCTCGGCAATCGAGGCGGCCGCATCGCGAAGTTGGACGAGGGTCGTCAGGTCGACGTCGAAGGTTGACTCGGCACTGATCTGTTTGGCCTCGGCACGTTCGGTCACCGGCCGGTCGTCGATACCGCGGGCCAACATTCGCAGCGCCGACCCGCTGGCACCGCCCAGAATGCTGCCCGCCTCCGCGTCGGACAGCGCCGCCAACTGCCCGACCGTCTCGATGCCCAGGCGGCGCAACTTCTCCTCGGCCACCGGTCCGATACCCCAGAGCCTGCGCACCGGGAGGCTTTCAAGCAGCGGCAACTCCTCGTCACGCCGGATCACGCGAATGCCATCGGGCTTAGCCATTTCCGAGGCGATCTTCGCGATCTGCTTACCCGATCCGGCGCCGACCGAGGTGACCAGGCCGGTCTCCTCGCGCACCCGAAGCCGCAACTGCGCGCAGAATTGTTCGACATCGGCCGCGGTGGCACCGGCGAGGTGGGGTGGCTCGCCGAATGCCTCATCGAAGGACAGTTGCTCCAGCACCGGCACCATCGCCCGAACCGTGTCCATCACCCGCCGGCTTGCGATGCCGTACACCGTGCCGCGGGGTGGTAGCACCACCGCCGCCGAACCGATCAATCTGCGCGCCTGGTGCATCGGCATCGCCGAACGAGCACCGAAGGCGCGAGCCTCATAGCTGGCACCGGCCACCACGCCGCGGCCGCCGCGCCCGCCGACCAGTACCGGCCGGCCCCGCAGCGTCGGCCGGGTCAACTGCTCGACGGATGCGAAGAAGGCATCCATGTCGAAGTGCAGCACCCAGCGCTCCACAGCCATGGATGGTAACGGACCGACACCGAGACCTGTGTTCATGGGAGCTGCGGCGGTGTGATGGTGGACTGAGAACCTTACGACGGAGCGGTGTTTTTCCCACAGCCGCGAGTGCACCTGGTAGGTTTTTTCCGTGAAGTTCAAGGAACGCGCATCCGATGATGCGCTCAAGGTAGTTCACGGAATCGGGCCGCGGATTCAGAGCCGCATCTACCCCGTCTTAACCAGACTTTCCGGCGGTGAGCTGTTGTTGATCAACAACGGCTACGAGGAAGATCCACCGATGGGATTGCCGTTGGACGCCCCTGACGAGCCCGGACGCTTCTCCATCCAGCTCTACAACAGCGTCGCGACCCAGACGGACCTCGCCGGCAAACGTGTGTTGGAAATCGGTTCCGGACACGGCGGCGGGGCTTCCTACATCACGCGCACCCTGTCCCCGAGCAGCTATACCGGATTGGACTTGAATCCGGCCGCGATCGCCCTGTGCCGGAAGACGCATCGAGTACCCGGCTTGGATTTCGTTGAGGGTGATGCTCAGAATTTACCTTTCCCCGACGATTCCTTCGACGCGGTGGTCAATGTCGAGTCCTCGCACAACTACCCCGACTTTCCGCGTTTCCTCGCCGAAGTCGCGCGCGTACTGCGGCCGGGAGGACATTTCCTCTACACCGACGTCCGGTACAACCCCGACATTGCCGACTGGGAGGCCAAACTGGCCGACGCCCCGCTGCGGATGGTTTCGCAGCGAGATATCAGTGCGGAGGTCGCTCGCGGGTTGGAGAGAACCTGGGAGCATTACTGGCGAGGCGTGGTGGACCGCCGCACACCGAGACCGCTGCGTCCCATCGCCCGAAATCTCGTCGGCGGTCTGACCTTGAGCAATGCCCGCAGGCTGCAAGAAGGCGAAATGTCTTACCGGATCTACGACTTCACCAAGGACTGACGCATACCGACGGTATCCGGCTACGTTTTCGCGATAGCCACTCGAATCCCGTCGCCGATCTCCACACCGTCGGCTGGTTCGCCGAACTCGAAGCTTGTCGCCAGGATCTCGCCGGCGATCAGATCGCGGTGCGCCCGAGCCCAGTCGGCTCGCCCAACGGGCACCGCCATCACCACCGAGATCCGATCGCCCACATCCAGTCCCGATGACTTACGGAGGTCCTGGAGTTCCCGGATCCGGTCCTTGGCCCACCCTTCGGCCTCCAACTCGGGTGTCACGGTGCCATCGAGGACCACCAGTCCGGCGCCACCGGGCAATGCGGCGGTGAACTCCTCGTCAGCGGCCACAAGTCTGGAGCTGTACTCCTCGGCGCTCAACACGATCCCGTTGGCTGTGAGTGTGCCGTCCGGGTTGAGCACTCCGTGACCGGCTTTGACCGCTTTAATGACATCCTGTACGGACTTGCCAAGCCGCGGCCCAGCCGCCCGGGCATTGACCGACAGCTCGAATCGGCCGTATCCGGCGATATCATCGGTCAGGTCGACGGCCTTGACATTGAGCTCATCGGCAATCAGATCGGCAAACGGGCGTAGCTTCTCCGAATTATTTACTGCCACAGTCAGTTTCGGCAACGGCAGCCGGACCCGAAGCTTCTTGGCCTTACGCAGCGACGACGCCGCCGAACACACGTCGCGCACCTGGTCCATCGCAGCGACCAGATCCGCATCCGCCGGCACCAGGCCGACCTCCGGCCAGTCGGTCAAATGCACCGAACGGCCACCGGTAGCGCCCCGCCAGATGATCTCGGTCGTCATCGGGAGCAGTGGTGCCGCGAGACGAGTGACGACCTCGATGACTGTGTGTAACGTGTCGATCGCCTCTTGGTCCTCGGCCCAGAACCGCGAACGTGACCGGCGCACATACCAGTTCGTCAACGCCTCGGTGAACTGACGAAGCAGTTCGCAGGCACCCGAGATATCGCAGACATCCAGAGCAGCGGTGAGATCGTCACGCACTGCCGCCAGTTTGGCCAGGATGTAGCGATCCAGCACATGCTCGGAGTCGGTCCGCCAGGTGCCCTTCGACGGGGCGTACAGAGCCAGGAAGCTGTAGGCGTTCCACAGCGGTAACTGAACCTGACGCACACCCTCGCGGATGCCCTGCTCGGTGACGACCAGGTTCCCACCCCGAAGGATCGGCGAGGCCATCAGGAACCAGCGCATGGCATCTGAGCCGTCCCGGTCGAACACTTCGTTGACGTCGGGGTAGTTGCGCAGCGACTTGCTCATCTTCGCGCCGTCGTTACCCAGCACGATGCCGTGTGCCACGCAGGTTTTGAATGCCGGACGGTCAAACAACGCGGTCGCCAGGACATGCAGGGTGTAGAACCAGCCCCGAGTCTGACCGATGTATTCGACGATGAAGTCGCCGGGGAAATGGCCCCTGAACCAGTCGTCGTTCTCGAACGGATAGTGCACCTGCCCATAGGGCATCGAGCCGGAGTCAAACCAGACATCGAAGACGTCCTCAATCCGGCGCATCGTCGACCCGCCGGTCGGGTCATCGGGATTGGGGCGGGTCAGTTCGTCGATATAGGGCCGGTGCAGGTTGTCCGGTCGCACGCCGAAGTCCGCTTCCAGTTCGTCGAGGCTGCCGTAGACGTCGATGCGCGGGTACGCAGGATCATCGGAGACCCACACCGGAATCGGTGTGCCCCAGTAACGGTTTCGTGAGATCGACCAGTCCCGCGCACCGGAGAGCCACCTACCGAACTGACCGTCCTTGACGTGTTCGGGATACCAGGTGATCTGGTCGTTGAGTTCCACCATGCGATCACGGAACTCCGTCACCTTCACGAACCATGACGAGACCGCGCGGTAGATCAGCGGATTGCGGCACCGCCAGCAGTGCGGATACGGATGGTCGTAGGTCTCGTGGCGGATCAGCACCGGCTTATTCGGCGCGGCCGGACCCGTGCCGTTCTTCAGGTCCCGGATGATCGCCGCGTTGGCGTCGAATACCTGCTGGCCCTGATAATCGGGCACGCTCGCGTCGAAGCGGCCCTTGGCGTCTACCGGAGTGACCGGGGTGATGCCGACGGTGTCGGTAGTTGCCTTGTCGTCCTCACCGTAGGCCGGCGCCATGTGCACGATCCCGGTGCCGTCCTCGGTGGTGACGAAATCCCCGCGCAGTACCTGAAATGCGTTGGCGGAGTCGGCGAAGTATGCGAACGGCGGCAGGTAGCGCAACCCGATTAACTGCTCACCGGCATAGCTGCCGAGGACCTCCGGATCCTCCCCCAGTTCACGGGCGTAGGCGCCGAGACGTTCACGGGCCATCACGAGCCGTCGGCCATCGACCTCGACGACGACGTAGTCCATCTCGGGGTTGACCGCTACCGCCTGGTTGGACGGCAGCGTCCACGGTGTGGTGGTCCAGATCAACAGGTAGGCACCGTCGAGGTCGGAATCGTTTGCGGTGACACGGAATCCGACGGTGACCGCCGGGTCCTGGCGGCTCTGGTAAACGTCATCATCCATCCGCAACTCATGGCTGGACAGCGGCGTCTCATCGTTCCAGCAGTACGGCAGAACCCGCACGCCCTCATACGCCAGACCCTTGTCCCAGAGTTGCTTGAACGCCCAGATGACCGACTCCATGAACGGAAGATCAAGGGTCTTGTAGTCGTTGTCGAAATCCACCCAGCGCGCCTGCCGCGTCACATAAGCCCGCCACTCGGCGGTGTACGTGAGCACCGAATCGCGGCAGGCATCGTTGAACACCCCGATACCCATCTCTTCGATCTGCGCCTTGTCGGTGATGCCGAGTTGACGCTGCACCTCGAGTTCGGCCGGCAGTCCGTGGGTGTCCCAACCGAACCTGCGTTCGACCTTGTAGCCGCGCATGGTGCGGTAGCGCGGAACGATGTCCTTGACGTAACCGGTCAGCAGGTGGCCGTAGTGCGGTAAGCCGTTAGCGAACGGGGGTCCGTCATAGAAGACGTATTCAGCGGCGCCGTCGCGGCCCTGGATGCTGGCGCTGAAGGTGTCGTCGGCGGCCCAGTAATCCAGCACCTCGCACTCGAGGGCGGGAAAGTCCGGCGGGCCGCTGGCGTGCTTCGGGTAGCCGTTCTCTGTCACAGTGCCGTCGGTCTCCGGTGCCGTTGGGGGCACGGGGACGACGACGCGCAATGCGCGTGCGCCGCGGTACCACCCCGCTTACGCACGCGCGGGCGCG
>Ga0194035_1000080_pt1 | contig 58456 bp, 54 predicted proteins | sample JunL2320m_MetaG_FD_148680 | JGI IMG/M metagenome (GOLD analysis project Ga0194035, IMG submission 148680) | Anoxic zone freshwater microbial communities from boreal shield lake in IISD Experimental Lakes Area, Ontario, Canada - Jun2016-L239-20m | ecosystem: Environmental > Aquatic > Freshwater >...
ATGTTAATCTTCGTCGCCGGCAAGCTGCCACAGCCAGGTGTGCCCGCCGGTCCCGTGGCTCAGTGGGAGAGCGTCCGCTTCACACGCGGAAGGTCGCTGGTTCGATCCCAGCCGGGACCACCAGTTCACAGCGTTTTTTTGCTTTGTTGCACAACAGCCGCACAACTAGATGCCGTTTTCGGCCTATCTCTGTTCATGCCCGCCGCGGTGATCCGTCACCTCGAATCAGGTTCTCTGAAAACTGTCCGTCGGCTATGGGACGATTCCGGCAATTCGCACGATCTGGTTTTTGGGGGCAAGGTCATGGCTAGAGGCGATCACATCTGGGTGTCCAGGCCGCTGGGATATGCGCCCGTCGGATACACGCATCACGGCATCGACTGCGGCGACGGAACGGTCATCCACTTCACCGGGGAACCGGGGCGAAAAACCGACGCCTCCATCGCCCGCACGACGTTGTCGGAGTTCGCTCTCGACTCGATTGTCAACTTTCGTGAGTACAGCAAGCAGGATGCCCCCCAGGTCGTCATCGACCGCGCAGAGTCGAAGTTAGGAAGTCGGGACTACAACCTGGTCACTAACAACTGCGAGCACTTCGCTACCTGGTGCTGCACGGGGCGGACCGCGAGCCAACAGGTGCGGATGGCGGGGTCGTTGACGACGACGGGCGCCGCTGCGGCCACAGCACTCGGCACCACTGCGGGCGTGGTCGGCGCGGTCGGCTCTGTCGCCGGTGTGAGCGGCGCTGGCGTGATGTCGGGCCTGGCTACCGCCGGCGGCGTGATCGGAGGGGGAGCCGCAGCCGGTCCTTTGGCGCTCGCACTGGGGCCTGCGGCTGTCGCCGTGGGAGCGGTTCAGGTAGCTCTCCGGGGTGATAAGTCGCTGCCCAAAGACGAGAACGATGCTCGAAGGGATGGCCGCGTCGCATCGGCGGCGGGCGCCGCAGTTGCAGGCGCTGGCGGCATGGCGGCGGTCGCGGGTATGGGGGCGGTAGCCGGAACTAGCGCCGCAGGTCTCACAAGCGGTCTTGCTGCCATCGGCGGGCTCGTTGGCGGCGGCATGGTGGCGGGCACTGTTGCCGTCGCCGCCGCTCCAGCAGTCGTGGCAGGTGTCGTTGGATTCGGCGCCTACGTGATGTCAAGAAAACTGCGGGGAGTGAAGCCGAAGAAAGTGACGCCGCCTCCTGCCGGACTTGAAGGACCGCCGGAGGCACCTCAGATCGAACCGTGACTGGGATTCGGTAATGGCGGTTGTTTTGTCGTTGCGGTAACGGAGCCGTGGGAAGTCCCGGTGAGTCTCCTAAGCAGGGCCAAGAGATTGGACGCCTGAAGCTGACCCCGCCAGTCTTTTCCCGAAGTGGAAGTTATGCGTCCCAGGTCAGTCGTGATAGCGCCTTGTCGAGATGTGCCGCAATCTGCTTGGTCCGACGCTGACGACCAAAGGTTTGCAACACGGCAACGGCAAGATCCTCGGTTGAGATTCCAGACTGCTTGGCTGCGATGAAACGCGCTGCATTCGCGATCTCGACCGGGCTAATGTCTACGAACGGGCGATCAGCGGAGCTGTCGTTCGGCCTGAATTCGTGCCAGTTGCTTGAGTCGATCTCGCGTGGCCAGACAAATTTGTCGGCATCCAAGAAGAGGCCAGCTTGCTGGATCTGATAAGAGAGCTTTTTCTCTCGTGACGCCCGCACCCGCTTCAGCCCGAATGATTGAGCGGTCATCTGCACGAGTCGATCGAGGTGTATTGGACCCTCGTAGGTCGCGATTTCGACAGCGACTGCGCGGACCTTCTCTTTGGCGGCCTTTTTGGGTATGTCGTCGAGAACCTCGACATCGCCGACCTGTACAACGGTCCACGGCTCGAACTCGAGTCGTTTGTTCCCGATGACGCTCGGCGCGCGGACCAGAAGTGTTGGGTCCGGCTTGACTAATTCGGATTCGTCTTCCGTTTCGCTGGCCGGCGCCAGATTTAGGATCTCTGCGGCATCGTTGCGTGACTCGAGTTGCACCACCGCGGCTTTCGCGGCCGCTTGCTCGGTAATTCCTTCTTGGGCGGCTAATGCGCCGAGCGCTTCGTGTCGGATGCGTCTCGCTTCCACTAGGCCATCGGCGTCCTGGAAATGATCAAGCAGTCGGACGCAGAAATCGTTGGAGCGGAAGGCTTCCTCAACAGAGAAGTCGTGCATATGAGCCATCTGCTTGCGGACGATGCGCAGCTCGTTTCCGAGCGTACTGACGGTTCGTTGCTTGTCATCAAACGGGTAGCCGAGATCTCCGAGCTTCTCGGTGATCATCCGCAGCTGGGCTTGGAGGTCATAGGTCCAATACTGATACTTGTTTGCGAAACCTTTCTTCTCATCAAGAATTTCCAGGACGACCGTCCAGGAATGGTCGCCCAGATCGCTAGCCAGTCGAGCGGCAATTATCCGGTCAAGTCGTTTTGCGAGATGGTCGAGGCCCTCCTTGACAGACAAGTTCGATTTGAATGTCATTCGGTCCTCCCTAAATCCACGAGCGACCTGCGGATGGCTGGCGTGAATCGTTCTGCGTTTCGGCAAGGCGGGAAACCGTCGTCGCGTCGATTTCCCGCTTCACGGATGATCGCCGTAGGTGAGCACTTCACTTTGAATGACGCGGCGGATAAGGCTCTCGGAGCGTGGTTCCATCGCGACCATTCCCTCGAGCGAATAGAGAAGTGCGAGCAAGTCGTGTGTTTGTTCCCAACGTTTTGGTCGGATCTCATCAAGTGCTGATGATTTCTTACCGGCGCGCGTGGCTAGCCGGTACGAAAGCCATGAGGGCACAACCTTTAGTCCTGACACCTCGTAAAGCCAGACCTCGGGTGAAACTGGCCCGAAGATACCCTCTCCGACGACTAAGTTGGCACTTGATTCGTCATAGGAGTAATTAGTTGGTAGCGAGCCGCCTAAGTCCTTGATGACTTTTGCTTCTCGAGCTGGCAAGTAGTGAGCGGCGGAGGGTTTAGATCCTCGCTTGCCGCCGGTTGCCAGCCACAACAATTCGCGTCCATGTGCGGAAACTTCCCTGAAAAGGACCTCGTCCTTCGTAATGGGCACTCCAATAGGTCCAGTTGTCTTGGACACCCCAACCCATCGAAGCCACGCCCCCGTGCCGAGTAATCCATACAGATACTCCGCGACAGATACCGGTTTAACGTCTGCGGCGAATACATCTGTTAGCGAGTCCACCAGGCTTTCGTCAATGTTCGCGATGCATCCTTCTTGGTCGACGAATAGCGGGTAGACGACGCCGCCCCGGTTGTTGAAGGCATTTAGGTCGGGCACCCATAGCTGGGGAACGAGCACCGGGCCTGTCGTGTAACCGCCCTCATCAGGGAGGCCAGTGAAATACACCTGCCTGTCGCTGAGCGCATGCCACAGAGGCGGTCTGGGCATATCGATGACCCGTCTATCTGCCACACACCACTGAACGTCAAATGACCGGAAGCCAATGCGGTACACGCCATCGGGAGCAAGTCCAGTCTTGCCCGCCAGGGGTGGGAGTCTCGTATCCGAGAGAAATGACGGGTAGTCCCTAGTTGTCTGGGCGTCCCGCGACTCCTTTAAGAGAGTAGATCGTTGAGAAGTTGGTACTTCGACCAGCCGATCCCAGCGAGTACGAACAATGTCCTCTGTCTCGGCGATGGGCCATGATCGTGAGAATTGAATCCCGCGGCCAGACCAAGGGAAAACTACAGATACGGGCCACTTGTCTGGGTCGGCTTCACCCCCGGGTACGAAAACGTCGAGGCCATTTCCGCTAACTGGAGTGAAATCCGAAGTCGTAAGTTCATGGTCGTCCAGCCAGGCGAACTTCTCATCGCGAGTGCCTTGAACCTTTGTGTAGTTGACAAGACATTGGGGAGTGCCGACGGCTCGAAAACCGATTGCGATGGCGACAGGCGTGAGGATATCGAAAACGTTGTCTTCCTTCTTAGGCCCTCTTCCTTCACCGCCGAGGTCCACGATGTGAAGCTGATCGAACATCCCGCGCATATGGGCTCGAAGCCCCCCTATGCCAACGCCGTCCAGATACGAACCACCAGTGATGAAGGCAACGACGCCTGGTCCCTCGGGCCGCTCCATGGCCCGCCACGTCGCAAGCCGCCAGAAATAGACATAGATGTTGTGTAGCCCCTTGGCGACCCGGCCGAGACCCGCGTCGGCCATAGCGTTTGTGAGCGGAGCGAGCAGCGGTGCGATGCCATCCGTTCCGAATCGAACGATTCCGCCTTTTCGCCTACCGGCGTCGCCCTGAATCTTCTTCTCGCGTTCGTAGGGCGGATTGCCAATTACAACGGTGAAACGCGAGTCTCGCTTGAGACGTGCGGCCCGCTCACCCTCCTCAGCGACTGGGTCGTCAAACTCTGCGATGCTTGTCTGATCGGTCGGGTATTCGAGTGAATCGGTCAAGAGGATTGTTAGCGCTGGAGCGGGAACCCCGTACTCCATCGCTGCCAGAGCGATGCGCAAATGGGCAATTGCATAGGGAGCCAGCATCAGTTCAAAGGCATGCATGCCGGGGAAAACGACGTCCCGTAGATGCGCCGGCCAGTTCCCTCCTGGCTCTGCAGCTTTGAATGATCGCTCGGCCTGGCGAATCCACTCCACTAAGAAGGTTCCGGTTCCGGTTGCGGGGTCGAGCATTGAAATGAATCGCGCCTTTGGCCTGATGCCTTTAGGTACGTCAACACCGAGGTGTTTACACACGCCGGCCCACGTGCCAGCATCTGCGACACCCATTGGAAGGCCGAAGGTTTCTTTCAGAATTGAATCGACGGCTCGTACGAGGTACCGCACCACCGGCAGCGGCGTATAGAAAGCACCAGCTGAAATACGCGAATCAGGGTCGTACTTTCCGAGGAATTCTTCGTAGAAATGTACGATCGGATCATCGCGCTTGTTTCGCGCCCCGAAGTCTGCGACCACCGACTCGACGTCGGTGACTGCAAGCTGAGCCGAGAGATCCCCGAGCCCGAGTTCGTCAACATCTATCTCCCCATCGGTCTCCTCGCGGAAACGGGAATAGATCTCGTTGAGAAGTGGGTTCTCGAACTGGACTAGCGACGCCGCATCGCCTTGCTTAAATGACTCGGGGTGCGCTACTCGCGCGGTGAATAGCCCGTAAACCATGGTCTGTGCGTACACATCGGCGAACTTCTCAACCGTGAGGTCAGCGACAAGTTCCGTCCGGAATTCTTCATAAAGTGTTCGAAGCGGTCCGTTTTCAACCTCTACGTCGTAGAGGGCAAGAACTTCTGACTTTAAATCCACCGCGACTTCGGCCATGCGCGATGACAAGGCTTCGGCGTTACGGATCGGCTCGCGGTATCCGCCGAAGCCATGCGCCGAATCGAGATCAACTGTAATTGCCGGGCCATCACCAACCCACCGCAAGTCGGGAACCGCGCGGTTCACGCTGAGGTCGAGCTTCGCCTCCGTGACACCGCCGCTCCAGCTCAGCGCCTTCAGGATGCGCTTACCTCCGACCTCGCGGAATCCGACCACATGGAGGACGTCATGGCCGTGCTTTGAGAGGCAGAAGAACAGGAGATCATTCATGTCGAACTGTGGGATCTTACCCGCGCCTTTGCGCGATCGCTCATTTCGTACTAGGCAGTGGACGAGCCGGCGTACCGCCCCGATGGGGAGGCGGCCATCTTGGAATGCGAGGACAAAGACCCCAAAGTGTTGGTGCTTCGTCAGAGGAGGGATCTGCGAGATCTGGGTGAGTTTTGCCACACGCTCGGGATCCAGGTGTAGTTCCTCAGGATCCCATTCAAGTTCAATGTCATCCCACGAAACATCCTGGGGCAGAGGCCAGTCAAGGCCCTGGCCCAGCAGCTTGAGAAGGTCGTCCTCCGATCGAGGTGCTTGTTTAATCAGTTGTCGCAGCTTGATGTCGCTGACGCTCACTGGACCTCCATCCAGCAAAGCGTTGTCGGGGCCGGTGCATCGAGCGGCAATTGGGTTTCCTTCCGCAGGCGTTTCGTCTCATCACTCTCGAGCCGCCGCAGCACAGGCTGTAGCTTCCCTCGGTCGCTGAATGGCTCTGCAGGGGTTGTCGGTTCTGCCGCTATCGCTCTGTCGATGGTGCTCAAATTACGTTCGACTCCGTCGGGTGTGCGTAACGACCACTCGACGTCGCCCGGTTCGATGCTCCATTCAGGTTCTGCGTCGTCTTCGTGTGCTTTGGTGAGCACGGGAATGCGTCGGCAGACAAACACTCCGGCCGGGTTCCCCTTCTTGGCTGTCGAAATCCCATCAGGAAGTCGGTCGACAAGTTCCTCCAGTCCGGGGTCCGCCGTCGCGAGTTCGAGCCACTTCAGGCGCAACCCTTCGATCATTGCGATCTCACCGTTGTATTCATCCTTGAACGCCTGAAAGACCTTCACGTCATCGAAGAGATCAGACTCATCGAATAGTTTGCCCCCTGGTATGCCCAGGGTCGTGGAGATCATCAGGGTCTTGTTCTGGACACGGTTGAAAAGAGTGAGGAGCGTCTCAATTTCGTCTGGTGGCAGGAAGTTGCGGATTTGTATGTGTCCCCGAGACTTCTTGGTGGCTGGCTTTTCCTTCACGAGTTCGGCTTCGATCGCGGGGTTCATTCGGCGGTCGACGCGACCGATGCGCTGCATCAACCGAACCGGGTTCCAGTGGATGTCGTAATTGACGAGCAGTGTGCCGTCCTGGAGATTGACGCCCTCGCTGAGCACGTCCGTCGAGATCAGGACACGCAAAGGGGCGAGCTTCTTTCGATCCCCGGCCGACACCTTGTTATAGAAGGGAGCGAAACGTTTGATCATCGCGTAGCGGTCGTTGCCGCGCGTGCCGTCGATGCGATCGACATCGGCTAGGCCGTCCTTCTTCAACTGTTCTTCGAGATAACGGGCCGTATCGGCGAACTCCGTGAAGACGATGACTTGTTGATTTCGAAACTCTGGGGTGAAAACGTCCTTGGCCAGAGATTTCTTGCTCTCTTTCGATGGCTCTTGCAACAAGTCACGAAGGCGGAGGTACTTCTCGTCAATACCAGCGCCGGCCAGGATCAGTTCCATGAAACGCTTCAGCTGGTCGAGATCCTCAAAAGCTGCATTAATCATTTCCCGCAGCTTGTAATCCTTGCCAACAAGGTTGTACTCAAGCTCTTCAAGTTCCTCCTCGGTCAGATCCTCTTCATGCCAGACCTCATCAAGGGTCGCTCGGTACCTGTCGTGGATCGCCTTCAGCGTCGGCTCATTATTCGACCGCCAAACAGAGAGTCGCTCGATTTCTTGAGCGTCAACCTTCGTGTTGACGTCGAGCCACTTGAGCACCTTCGTCGACAGATCGAGGCAAGAGCCTGCGAATGCGGCGAGGCTGGACTCGAACCGCTTCAGGAAAATCGTCCTGATCAACGCGACCACTTGGCGCTGCCGATTCTCCGCAACGGTGTCGATGTCCTCATCGTTGGAAAACGCCAAGGGGTAGTACATCGGCAGCATGAACAGCGGCACGTCCCGGCTGAATGCTGTTTGAAGCTCGGTGAACAGCCCGGAGTAGAGCGTCCCGAAGTCGTACGGGACGACACGCGGCACCTGTGTGTCCGGAAAGACAACCTCAGAACCACCAACAACTTTTGAACTTTCGACGGCGTAGCGCCGACTGCTCTGGTGGATAACAGACTGGAAGAGCTTGTCGTCCGCCATTAATGCGGCAATGGCGGCTTGGTCGGGGACCCCGCTCTTGAACGGCTTCTCCAATTCGACCGTGTACTTGCGAAGGCTGCTGATCCCAATGCTTGCGAAGTAATCGTCGGCATCGACCCCGGTGAATAGCTCCGCTTGATGTACGAGGTCGAAGAACGTGTTGTTGATCGGTGTTGCGGTTAAGAGGAAGACGCTCTTACCCTTGCAAATTTCTTGCATTCGCCACCACCTTGACCCCCAGGGGTTTTCATCGTTAGGTGTCTTCCCGTGGTTCCTAAAGTTGTGGGCCTCGTCAATGATGATCACATCGGCGCGCTTGGCAAGATGTTCGATCTCTTCGACACCCTTTTGGGTCGTGAGGTCGGTGTGCGCCCGCACAAGCACATTCGTGAACTGCCCGAACAGCTCCGGTAGGCGATCCTTAAGTTCGGGGTTCCAGACTGCGTCCTGACCAGTCTTGGTGGCCATAATCAGAACGTTCTTGCGCTGCCGTATCGCGTAGTACTCCGTGAGCATCAACCCAACAAATGTCTTTCCCAAGCCCACCCCGTCAGTGAGAAATCCGCCATTCCAGCGCCGCGACATCTCGATTAGAGCGTGGAACGCCTCCCTCTGGTACGGCGCGAGGATCGGATAGATTACCGACTCAGATTGCTCCCAGCTCTTGTCGGTCGGAGCGACGTTGGCGGTCAGCGCGTGAAGAGCCTTGGCATACACCTCGTACGGCGTGAATGTGCGAACGTTGTGTGCCAATACCGACAACAGTTCTTCGTTCACTGGCTGGGCTTCGGCCCAATGTAGGTCGTACCAATCCTGGAGGTCCACAACCTCGGGGCCCTGGAACTTAACGTTGAGCTCGACGTTCTGAGTCAGGCCAGGCCGTGTGAAGTTGGACGAGCCGACCAAGGCCGCCGAGCCGACGACTTTCAGTTTGCTGTGGGTGATGTATGCCTTTGCATGGAATTTCTTCGGCGTGTAAACGCGGATCTCGATCTTGCCGCTTCTTATGGCGTCTACGACGGCGTCGATGCCCGTGAGGAATGTGTCGCCGGTTTGTCGCTCGACCACGATGGAGTTGTCGAGGGCCGTCGCGATGGCGTTCGCGGTGACACGGCTAGTCTCACCTCCAATAAGCAGGCGGATTTTGTCGACCTTTTGCCAGGCTCCGTCGAGTGCGAGGAAGGCTCCAATCTCGAAGTGGCCGGTGGCGATGTCGATCGCTGAACTGATGTCGCACCATTCGCGGACGTACTGGAGTGCCTTCCAGTCCTCAGCAGTGTTGTCAACGATGAATTGGTCCGGTGTCGCCATGTCGCCTGCTTCCTGGCTCGAAGCCATCGCTACGCAGCTCTCGTATGCATTTCAGAGCGGGGCGGACGTCCCCCTCGCCTGGCTCGAAGAATAGAGCGCGAAGTCCATGTGCCGTCGGGATGTAGGTGTCGTGTCGGTTTTGAGCTGGTCTTTCGACAGAGCCGCTCGTCGGTCTCTGGTCGGCTGGTCTGGCGATTCGTCCGTCATGAAGCCACGAGCAAGTTCTCGAAAAACTCAAATAGGCTTAGGTCAGGCGTCCGAAATTTCCCGGTCCGGAAACAGAACGGAGCCGGCATCTACTGGGCAGGCGTTCGACCTCTTCCGGCTCGACGCCACCACCGAGCGGTGATCTCACACCCAGCCGTCACCTACCTGGCTTAGCAATTACTGCTGCCGCCGACGATTGTCGGTCTGTTCGCCTAGCCTTCGGGATGAGTGGGATCGCCGGGGGACACGCGCGATCTACCGCAAGGAGATTCGGGGGTTGGTAATGAGCGGTGACCTATCGGCTGACGCATTATTGGCGAACTATCTGCAGGGGTTCCTATGGGCCGACGAGGACTGGCTGGAAGTCGATGGCGCCAGCGCCACCTACTGGCAGGCCCGGCTGGCCCAGACCACGACCGTCGAGGTTCTGCCCGACGGCGCCACAAAGTGGCGGATCAGAACTCGGATCGTCAACGCGGTCCCTGAGGGCGCAGTTGCTTACCAACTCTGTTTTGCGCTCAACCGGTATGCCGCCGGCTGGAGCTTCGCCTACGACGCAGAGGGGAGAACGATCGACGCGATCGCCGCGATCAGCGCGCCGCCCGAGTGGGACACCTTCTTCCTGCGCCTGTCGGAGAAGGCGAAACTGAGCGCCTGGATGTCCGACGTCCTCGCTGAGCGCCTCGCCGAGGCAGTGGGCGGCGTTGCGGCGTTCAGCCACCCGAAGGCGCAGTCCGAAGTCCGCGAATCGTTCGACGGGACCTACTACTACCTGCAGACGTTACGGGCGCGACCCGAATGGGTCCTGGACCTGACCCGCTACCAATTCCCACACATGGAAGACGCCGCGGCATTCATCGCCAAACTCGTCGGCGTGGGGGCAGACGATGTGTCCTGCAATCCGGACGGCATGCGGCTTCCGGTCGGCCCGGGAATCCACCTCGAGGCTGGCTTCGGCCGCCATGAGATCGTCGGTGACAGCTGGCGAAGCGCCCTGTTGATCCCTTGCCCGGGCGTTTCTGACTCGCTGGCTGAGGATCTGGGTGCGATCACCTGGCGGCTGTTCGATGATCCGAAGACCAACTTGTTGGGCGGGTGGCACCACGACGGACAGAAGCTGATGTACGCGCAGTGGAACACCATGTCGGAGGCCCGCTACCAAGAGCGGTTGGGCTCCTACCACGGTCGCCACGCGGAGCCCGACTTGTGGGGGTTCACCTCCACCCTGAGTGACGTTCTGGGGGAGATGTCTCAGACGCCGCTGGTGACGGCCGCTGAAGGGCAGGAGGGCAGCGACGCTGCCGATCGAGCAGCGCACATCGTCGCAGCGATCGCCGAACAGGCCCGACCCGCGGTGACCGAACGCCCAGAGCTGGGTGATGAGCCGGCAGATCGGCGGCTGCTGTGGCTTGAGCGCCGGCGGATTGTCGCGGTGGCGGCGTGGTTCAACCCGATGGGCCCCACCATCACCAGCACCGAGATCTGCGCTCTGCCCGATGGCGCGGAATTCCTTGTGCACTTCCAGCGCCACCCCGTGGCGCCCTACTACCGTGTGCTGGGCCCTCTCACCGACGGCGCCGATGCCAAGCTGATGAACGAGGCAACTGAACTTCTCGTCGCAGGGTCGCTGCCGAACGTCCTTACACTGTGGGGTAACCCGGAGGCCACCGCCGCGGACGTTCCCGATGCCCTTCGAGATCGAATCCTCGACTGCGCGGCCAGCGACTTGGCCGGCGATGCGGCCTGGATTGAGCAGACCAAGGGAAATCCCTGGGCATTCGCGGCCGTCGACCAAACTGAAGCCGAGCGCGTCAAGGCCGCCGCCCAGCAGTCGGCCAAAGCACATCCTGCCCCCGACGGCGGCTTCGCTGCGTGGTGGCAACAGGTGTCTGGCTTCGACAATGTGCTGCCTAACTTCAGAGTCCTGCCCGACGCGTGGGACGGCTCACTGAATACCCAGAGGGCGTGTAACAACCTTCGGCTCTTCGACACCGACCCGCTGGTAGTGACCTACTCGACGATCGGCACGCCTGGACCCGGCGCTGATCCTTCCAAGAGCTGACAAGAGACCCGGCGATGAGGATGACATTCCATGGGTGACGATTACGAAATGCGACTCATCAAGTGGGCGCAGAAGTACAACGGGTACGCACGGCTCGCGAGTGAGCCTGAGCACCTGTGGGACGTCGTCAGACCGATGTATGAGGTATTCCGGGCCGACGGATGTATCCCCGAATGGGCTGGCGTCGACCTCTTGCGGGGATGGGCGTTCTACCTCGTGCGTTCGCATCGTTTCAGCGGTGCCTGGGCTCCGATCCAGGAGGTGTCCCCGGAATTCACGGCGATCTTGGATGCCATCAGACGGCATCCCGGTGCCCGAAAGTCAGATCTTCCTCCAGCACCCGGCGGAGAGTGAGTGTTGTCAATCAATCCGGCACTCGTCGCAGCGGCCATTAGCCGGCAGAAGGATGAAATGCACGGGACAGATTTGTCCTGCTCGGGCCCTTCGACTTCGAGGTCGGACAAAAGCCTGATTGCCTGGACCGGGTTGATCCTCAAGGGATGCGAGGCGGCGCCGCACCGGAGCCTGGCGCGCGCGACGAACCTCGTCAGTCAAGCGAGGGACTTGCATTGGCGGCGGCACTGGTTCCGCAATTTCGTCCCAGTGCTTGCGAAAGACCGTATTGACGGCCTTCTCCCACCAAGGCCGCGAATCATAGGAAGGGGGGGCCGGTTCGGGTTGCTTGGCTCTCACGCCAGGATCAGCTTCGTCGACCACTTCCAGGATCACGGTTCGGCCGTCCGCCAAGAAGAACTTGCCGTTGCGTTCATAGAACCGTCCACCCCTGCCACGGCGGATGTCCTGCAGGATGTCGGCGGCCTCGTCGAGAAGCCAGGACAGTCGTGTCACGTCGACGCGGGGTCCCCGGATGGTCCAACCGTCCCCATGGGCGGTGAAGATCGACCCGTCCGGGGATACTCCGAACTGCGCGGCGCCCGTGGTCATGGAGACCGCTCGAACTATCACCAATTCGATGGGGTCAGCGGGGACGACTAGGTGGGTGCCCCGGTCGATGCCGTGCTTGTTCTTGAAGCGCGACGGACGGGGGAGGTAGTCACCATTCCAGTGCTGAAGCCGGTTTTTGAGTTCGAAGGCGGCCCGCGACTGCAGCAGTTCGTCAACGTCGGTCTGCATATCGACGTTCTCCCAGACCGCGGCCGACCGCTCATCGGCATTGAGTTCAGGTGAGAGATACACAGGACACCCCCTTGAAGACGAGTCGAGATTACTGCCGGGGACGGGACAACTCCGATCGGGTAGCGCGCGTTCGTTGAGTTGGCTAGTGCCTGCGATTCCGTCCTTGGCCCGGCAGCCCGGCCGGTATCTCTTTGGGGTCAAGGAACTCGTGGTCACGGACCCGGTCTGGTTGGTCAAGGACCTCCACCCGACGGGGTGGGGGCTCGACCAGTTCTGTTGGCCTTCGGCCGCTGCCGGTACAGCGGCGGCCGATGCCATCCCATGTCTCCGACTTGCCGGACTTGTGGTTGATCGTCATGCCGTCAACGAGCAGTTGCACACCTGTTTCGCATTTGGGGCAGCGGCCCCAAGATTCCTGTTCGGGTGGCCAGACCACCCGCAGGTCGGGCTCCGGGGCTTGTGGCTTGGGAATAGTTTTCTGCTTCTCGGCGCGGTCCGCCCGCCCGCAGGCGCGGCAGTGTGCGCCACTCGCCTCCAGTGCGCGTTCCTGCCCGCAGCGCCGGCATAGGCCGTGTTTGTTCTTCCCCATGCTGTCCTCGCCGTTCTCCGCATCAGATCCCGGTAGTTGCTCAATTTACCCGTGTCACAATTCGTTCGTGGGGGAGTCAGGAAGCGCAGAACTTGCTGAACTGGCCGCGCTGGTTCGTGAGCGCAATGCAGTTGAGGCCCGCATTGCCGCACTTCTCGAGCGGCCAGCCAGCACCGGTTGGATGGGCGAGTGGATCGCTGCACGCGTATTTGATATCGAACTGGAGCCTTCAGCCAATGCGGCCGGGTACGACGGGCAATTCACGATCGGGACCTTGGCCGGTAAGACCGTCAACATCAAGACTTACACGCGTGACGAACGCATGCTGGACATGAACTCGCCGGCACCATGTGACTACTACCTGGTGTTGGCGGGGCCCCGGGGCGTTGCCGCGTCGGCACGCGGCACAGTACGGCCGTTCTGCATAGAGCGAGTGTTCCTGTTTAATTCCCCGCGTCTGCGACGTGAACTGGAAGATCAGGGCGTGAAGATCCGCGAGGCCACCAGCGTCCGCGCTGCGCATTGGGATGCTGCCGAGATCTTCCCGCGTTCTAATAACCCGCTGATGATGCTCAGTGATCTACAGCGTCATCAGTTGGCGATGTTCTTCGACGGGCAATAGCTAGTTCGACTGCTCCGATTCTTACCCCTCTAGATTGAATATCGCTGTGAAGCAATGGTTCTTGATGATCTCCAACACGCCCACGCGTAATCTTGATGAACCCTGTAGGGCCCCGTACCCTGGTGCCAGGTCATAGCCCCGGCACCTCCTGACAACGACAACGTCACTTGACCTCGACGATTCCGTCGAGCTGTCCTCGACCCTGACAACGACAACGACATTCCGGGGAAAGCATTCACACACCGGAGAACTTCCGTGACCACCAATAAGCCCAGTCCAACTGTTGCGCGCAAGTACTACTCACTGAAGGACGGCGCTAGCTATAGCGGGTTCTCGGTCTATACCCTGCGCGAGTTGATCAATAGTGGTGAGCTACCGGCGTATCGCCTGTCCGGCAGGGCGGGCGCGGAAATGCGCATTAAGCTCTCCGACCTCGATGCACTCCTCGAACCGGTTATTCCGCCGGCGATTTATGCCGAGCGGGCCGCGCGCCAGCGCCACCCTCTACATCGACCGTTGCCCCTCGACGGCCCCTGAATCAGGCTGCCTAGTCCTCCCGGCGCCTACGACGTGGCTGGGGCTCTGCACCCCTGTGGAGGACTCTGTTCCCGGTGGGGCCCACATGGGACCAGAAAGGACGTGACTATGGCGATCTTGCCTATCGACCCGCTGGAGATCCTCAGCGATATTCAGCTCGCATCTCGACTCCGCGGGGTGTCTGTCGAGACCTTGCGGAAGTGGCGCAAGGTTGGCAAAGGCCCCGCTTACCTGAAAGCAGGTACTAGGGCTGTGCGGTACAGAGCTGTTGATGTCGAAGTCTGGATGCTCTCCCAACGGGTTATCCCCGGTGAACCCAAGGGTGAGAAGCCTGCAACCACCAGGGTTGCGCCGCAGCCGGTTCAGGACATCCGCTTGATGCCGCCACACCTGCGTGGACAGCGAGGTTTCCGGTGACCCTATGAAACAGGCTGCCCGCCAAGTCGATTGGCCTCGGACTTGGCGGGCTCGCCCGAACGAAGACGCCCTCATCGAAGGGCATCCGTGACACATCCCGATCCAGGAGCATCGCTATGGATTCTACAGCCCAAGGCGGTAATCGCGCCGGTGGAAACCCGGTCGACGGCCGTGACATTGACGTCGACGGCAACAAGCGCGGCGATCCCGACTATGGCAACGGCGAGGATGGGAAACCCGGTACGTTCGCGATGGGGGATGGCCCCGACGCCATGGCGGGATGGATCAGCGGAGCGCAGTGGGCTGAAGAACTCGGTGTCAGCAAGGACGAACCCATCGCAAAACAGTTGGGTCCGGACGGTTGGAAAGTAGTGCTGCGGCATTGCCGGAGGTTTGAAATCGAACTGTTAGGCGACCAGACTGTGACTTTTGCCGAGTTCGATGCACTGCCTCAAGGAGTATGGCGAGGAGTCGAACTCGCCGTTGAGGTCACGCGCCGCCAGGTAGCAGAGTTCACCGAGGACGTAGGCGGAGCGAACCCTCATGAGATTGGGCGCCGACTCCAAGCTCAGCGATCGAAGCGGTTCCGGCAGCGGGACGAGATGAATAAGACGCTGAATCCCAAGGGCATCTCGGCCGAGACTGTCTACACGCTCGCCCAGGTCGAGAAGGTGTGCGGTTCCGAGGTGGCCCGCGCGGCGAGACTCCGGATAGACCGACAGAACCGTATGGCGTGGGCGGCGATCAAGCCACACAACCTCACCGAGCGCACCGATCTGATGACAGCTGCCGAGTTGGTGACCAAGTACCGCGTTACATCGGAGTCCCTGGTCGCAATGACCGCCGCGACGGCCGACGAACACCTCGACGCACTGGAACGGCACGGTCGTGCCCGCAAGCAGTACGAGAAGCGGGGGGCGGCGGAAGTCATCGACGTGGCCGCCGGGATGGTCCCGCCGAGCAAGATGATGAACCAGTCACCGCCCCGGCAGTTGATCGGGCACTTGATCTACGAGTCGCAGCTGGCCGAACTGATCGGCGAACCGGGCAGTGGCAAGACCTTCGTCGCTATCGGCATGGCGTTGTCTCTGGCCTCGGGGCGCAACCTCGGCATGCATAACGTCCCTGATCGCGTCAAGGTTCTCTACGTCGCCGCCGAGGCAGCGGAGAGCATCTATCTGCGGGCTCTCGGCTGGTGGCATCACCACAAGATTGACCCGCAGACTCAGGACGGGTGGTTCACCGTCTACCCGCAGCCACTCCAACTCGGCGATCCCGAACACATGCGGCAGGTGGCCCGGTACGCCACCGAGAACGACGTCGGCCTGGTTGTGTTCGACACCCGCGCACTGGTCACCCTCGGCTTGGATGAGAACAGTTCCGGCGACCAAGGCGTCGCCATCGAGGCGTGCAAGACGCTGAACCGGGCAGGGACTGCGGTGCTCGTTGTGCATCACACACCCAAGGACGGCGCGACCGGCGGCGGGGGCCGCGGATCGGGTGCATGGTTTGCAGCGGTTTACACCTCGATGTATCTCAAGCATTTTGAGCAGCGCGCCCATCTGGTGTGCGACAAGAACAAGGACCGAGCCGGCGGTTGCAAGCACCCGCTGAACTACGACGACGTGACACTGCCGCCCGCGATGATGACCGCAGCCCGCACCGAGGAAGAGCGCAGCACTCGCGCGCTTATCACTGTCGACCCGTTTACCGAGGACACCGGGATCGGGGCATCCGGTCTGAACCCGACACAGCTCTCGACGCTGTTGGCGATCGCCAGGTTCGCCGGCCCTGATGGACTGACGGCGGCGATGCTGATCGGCTTATCCGAGTCCATGAAAGACGACGGACACAACATCGGAGCCTCAGCGACGGTGTACCGGTCGCTCACGACTTTGGACACACACGTCAAGTTGGTCAAACTATCGCCCAAGACCTATCGCGTATCCGATACCGGTTGGGACCTGCTGCTGACCGAGGGTCTGGTCTCCCAGGACTTCGCCGACACCCACCGCCACACCGTGGCCGATCTTGGAACGCAGCCTTATCTGGAGGCCGTGAACAACATCCGAGCGGCCCTAGACGGCCTCGCCGACGACGGCACGATTATCCGTGGGTCGTCCACCATGACCGACGCCAAGAGGCTGGTGCAGTCGCACATGTCGGAGAGGAATCAGAAGTTCAGCCTCGAGGCGTGGTCTCAGGCTTACCCGGCCTGGAGGTAAGGACGCATTGGTCTGACGGTCGAAACACCGCCGTAGGCCCCGAAAACACGCTCTGAACCGGCTATGTCACGGTTTCTCAAGAAAAGTCGCCACAACGCGACTCCTTGGTTCAATCCGATCAGGTTCGGGCATGTTTCAGTTTCTCACTGCCCTGTGAGAAAGAGTCTTGGCGACTTCCCGGGTTTCTCAAGCTTTCTCGTTTGCTTCTCAACTCTCTGAACTGGCCGTATCACTGTTTATCACCGCTTCGCATTGGTCGGACTCAAATTCTCTATCACTCCCTTCCCTAGGGAACCTAGGGAAGGGAGTTGAGATGAGCGTGGGATGGCATGAAGAAGACACCTAACACGGCATCACTGGTGTGGCTGTGGAACTACTCTCGGCCCGACTCCCGATGGTGTGGCCATGGAAGCGGTGCAACACCATCAATCGGACCGCGCAGACCATCAAACAAACAGGCCACACCATCAATCGTCAACAACGACCAGCGACGTGAGTTCAGGAGGCGGCGAACCGTTAAACATTCCAGCTTTAACCACTAAACAATGGGCTCCCGATTGTATGTATGGCCGTGAGCTGCGAAAACCCGAAATTAAGTGATGAAACCTGTTGTGCGACAACATAATTGAAGATATCATTGAAAAACAAGCACTTAGGAAGTGATGGTCAGCCAGCTGGCCTCAGACAGCAGGAGGACCGACATGTCGACACAAGAATGGCCCGGCGACGACCCTGATGCGGTGAACCCGCCGGTGGTCGTCGCTCCATTCTCCTTTTGGGCGGAGCTGCAGGATCGAACCGGCGGATATGAGACCACGGTGGAGTCTCTCGCTCGGTGGGTCCGCAAAAACCCCTCTCACTATGTCAGGATCACAGGCCACTTCATCGAAGTGGGGATCGTTGACAGGCCGCCGGCGGACCGATAATCCATCCTCGTGCCTGCAGAGGGCACTCCGAGGGCGGTGCATGGTCCGGCCAGGGTCTAGATGGGGAGGGCACGCGAGTGGTGATCCCGGTGTTAGACAAGGCTTTGGGGAGGAGGCATTATTAGCCGAATTCCATTGTGGTACAGGACTTAACAAAGTAGGCATTATGTTTCAAACTGGCTAGGAAAAATTACGGAACTCGCCTCCCGATTGCTTTCGGTGTGGCACGGTTCGCAGGGAACGGTTTTTTAGTCTTCACCGATGCCGGGTCGGTTCGCCGGCTGCAGCTTCGGTGAGGTTCCCCGCGGTCGGATGTCAGGGGACTACGGCGCGGCGGAACGTGGAGAGGGCCCCGGCAGCGCAGGGGTGCGCCCAGGGCTCTCTCCGCACCCCACGCCAATCGGACTGTCCGACCGCCTGTTTGCACCGATCAGAGGAAGTGCCCATGACCATCTCCATAGCCGTGCGTGCAGACAACGCCATCGTCGTCTATGACGAGGACGATCCGCGGTATGGCGTCGTCCTCGAGAAGATCACCGACGTTGCGAAACTGATCGCTGCACTGAACCGCACGACGACCCAGCTGCACGGCGAGAAAGCCTGGAGGCAGGCGGGGATGCGTGCCATCGCCGAGGCCGTGGCCGACATGGAAGGGGACTGGAGCCTCAATTAGCCGTTACCGGCACCGGGTCGAGTGAGCCTCGGGTGGGTTCATGGGCACTCGCCAGCATGGACCATAAAGCACTCCGGGCAGGGCTCCTCGGGCTTCTCCTGCTTCCACGGATCGTTCGCGCCAAGGTGGACATGGCCGAGGGGTGTTAGCAGGATTTCGGGATCTAACGCCCGCAGCTGGGCCAGCTTGGTGTTGATGTGCTGTGTCAACTCCGGCGAACGGGTGTAGTTCAACAATTCACGGTAGATACCAGCCTGCGCTGCTGCGTCAGATGGGGCAGGTACAAGTTCGTCATCGAGTGAGAGCCGCACCAACTTCCGGACGGCAGCAATGCTGTCGGCCTTGATCGGTTGGCCTGCCTTGATCGACGCCTCTGACATCTCGGTATCGGTGAGCCCAGCGCGCATCCCGATCAGCACCTTGGCGTAACGAGTGCGGGGGTGGGCGATCAGGATCTGCTCGATCTCTGTACGCATCAATCGGAAGACCTCTCGTCCTGGATTCGGTTGCCTGATCCTGTCTATCAGCGGTTCGTCGTACTCGGGTTCCGGCGGGAACTCGGCGGTTTGGCGTATCAACGCGCTCAACACACGCTCCGTCTTGGTCTCGGGGTCTTCGTGCCGCCAGATGGAACTGCTTAATATGCCGTCACCGAATGCAGACGCCATCAGCACTCCGGCTCCACCCCACAACACTTCGATACTCGTGCTTCTATCCGGAAGCTGGTAGATGTCGCGCGGGTACTTACCGTTCTCGATGAGCACTTGCCATCCGTTGGACACGGCGGCGGCCCGCAAGACGGAGCTGGCCTCCGATTCCTCTAACCGCATTTGCGCGGCCGCGATGCCCACCGTGACTTCGTTGCCGGCGGCGGGGTCAACACTGACGTGCATGCCGAGCTCGACGATTCTGCCGTCGCGGGGATGCCAGGCACGGTCCGGGTGAGTGCGCCCCAACAGTGGGTCCAGCGAGTCGATGGTCGGTTTCCATAGATTCAGCCAGTTCCTCCGTGGACCGACGACGAAAGAGAGTTCAAGGCTGACGGGTCCGGCCGGAAGTTCCGCGGCGCGGACGATGGCAGCGTGAATCTGCTCCTTGTAGGCGACCGTCGAGGCTGAAGCTGTAGTTCGCACCACCAGCACGCTCGTCGCGGGCTGGTGCTGCTCGCTGGCTTGCTCGACTCGAACGAACGACTGTTCGTTGTGTTGCTTCGTGCACCACACCGACACGAGGTCGGGATCGTTGATGCGAGAGGCAAGCGGAAACGCATAGTTATCAAGGTCGGCTCCATCGAGCAGATCCCGTGCGGTTGGTAGTCCGACGTCGAGCCGGAGTGTCCAAGGCCCCTCGACCCTTGAATGAGCGAGGAGCGCTTCGGCGTCGTCCAGATAAGCCTGCAGTCGCAGTTGATCCGGATGGTCAGCCGCGTCCCACGATGCCAGCCGAGGCTTCACCTGCTGGAGGTTAGAAATGTCTCGAGGGCGGCCATACCAACGCATCGCACCAAGATAATGCCGAGTACTGACAAGTCGTCGAAAACACCGGGCATCCCCCATTGGAGGTGCTTGCGGCCAAAACAGATGGAGACGGGGGCCTCGATTAGCTCGGACATATCAACTGGCTGTCGGTATTGAGACCTAAGCTCCGAAACAGGTTCGTCGATGGGGGAGTGGAGTGGCCAAAATTGCCCAGTGGGCGTTGCCGGACGAGTTGACCTCGACAGACAAAAGTCCGGCCGCTGAACTGCTGTCGACGTATTTCCACACCATGCTTGATGACGGCGTGCCCTACTACTCTGGGGCGAGGTTTGAGATCTTCGCCGGCGGCGGTGACGCTTCCAAAGTCGCTGACACCTTCACTCCAGCGGACTTGGTGGCGGTGTCGCTGTTGAGCGTCGACGTGCCGGGGCGGGCGGCGCTGCGGATCCTGGAGACAAGGGCTGAGGAGCTAAACGGGCTGCTGGAGAAAATTCCGCACGACCGCGAATTACGGGATGCCGCCGACAGCGAGATCGGGCCCGGTTCTGCGGCGGACGATTTGTGGAGTGCTGCTCGCAAGGCAGGGGTGGGCCCGGTCACTACGAGCAAGCTGCTCGCACGGAAACGCCCGATGTTACTTCCGGTGATCGACTCCGTGGTGAAAGAGGTGCTCGGACACCCCGCGAAGGCGAGCTTCTGGCTAACCCTGCGCGAGCATCTGAACGTTGATGGCGGTCGCCTGTATGACCACTTGGTCGCAGCGCATGGGGAGGCCGACCTTGACGCTCGAGTGAGTGTGATTCGCTGCTTCGACGTCGTGGTTTGGATGATCGGTAAGCGTGATGGTTTCGGGCAGACTCGCGGCCGACCGTAACTAGATGCTGCGCCGAACGTACTCAACGAGATGGATCATGCCGAGGACGTCTTGTCGGTTGTACTCGATGAGGTGGGTCCAATCGCGTTTGGCTTCGTCCGTGAGTTCCCGGTGCACGCCCTGACGTTTGTCGAGGAGCTCGCGCAAGCGGCCGAGGATCGAGCCTGGCTGGACGGCGAGGAGATACTTCTTGTACGCATATCCGACCGCGGGTTGCATCAGAAAATCCTTCAGCCCCGGCTTGGCACGGTCACCGGCCATGCGGCTGGCTGCCGCGTAGATCTCTGGCCGATGTTTCTTGAACCACTTCGCGGCGTTGGCGTTGAGGTAGTTGTCCTTAATCCACTCGGCGTTTTCAGGACACGCGGCCATCAGCAGGTCGCGCTCGGGGATGCTGTAGCCGGCGATGAGGCTATTCATTGCGACCGCTGTTCGGACGATCTCCGTAGCGAGCTGAGTCCACGGTTGAAACTCCAGCTTTCGCGCCTTAGCCGACTCGGCGAGGATTGGATCGTGGACATATGTCTTCAAGCCGTCGGACCAGTGGACTGAGGTCAGCGCAGGTTCGGTGTCGGCCTTACGCATTTCGACGTCGAGCCAGATCACCGGACGAGTGGTGGCGCGGAAGGGGGAGCTTTGCAAGGTATAGCGGGCCATGAGGCTTAGGACCCTACCTGTCGAGGCCGGCGAATGAGGGTCTGAGCAAGGCTGACGGGGGTGCTTTAGGGCTTGATAGCTGGATCATCAACAATTCCTAATGTTGTTGGCAAATACTCGTAACATCTGCTGACTTGGGAAAGGGTGAAAATCGATGACGGCTCCGGGGTGGTATCCCGATCAGAACGGTGGTTCGGGCAAGAAGTATTGGGACGGCAAGGCGTGGCACGACGTGGTTCCTGTGACCCCCGTAGAAGCTGCGCCGCCCGCGTTGGGGGCATCCCCGGCCAGGCTGACGACGCCTAAATCCGGCCGCCTGCCGAGCATGCCCGTGATCCTGCTCGTGGGCATACCTCTGATCATTTTGTGCGCTTGGTTCGGCAATAAAGTCGCAAGCGGCATGGACGGAACCCGCCGCGCCTCCGCGCCCGCAGTGGGGACAGTGGAGCAGCGTCGGCAAACCACCTTCAACTACCCGCTGACGATCACTGGACCGCAGTTCCGCATGGATGGGAGCTCATCCATTGGAACGGCCTTCGTTCAGGTGTCGGGTCCGGCTTCGGTACCGGCGCAGAGCTATTTTCCAGCAAGGGGCGCTTACTACGCATCCCAAGTCACGGTGGCTTCCGAGAGCGGAACCGTGACGGTCAATCCCTTCTTTTTCGCCGCTCGAACCGATAACGGCACGAATTTGCAATCGACGGCGTTGATTGAGCTCGATGGACTTCCCGCTACGGAACTTCCGCAAGGTCAGAAGGTGACCGGCTGGTTGGTCTTTGACGTCCCGCCCGGCCAGCGCATCACCGAGATCATCCTCAGTGACCCGCTTGGTGCTCAGTTGGGACGCTGGACGGTGCCACAGTGACTCTGGCGGTAGGCGAGGCGTTCGCCGGGTACACGATCGCGCGGCCACTGGGTGCCGGTGGAATGGGAACTGCTCAAGCGATGAAGGCTCGGCGATGACTCGTCTGAAAAAGCGGGAATTTTGGAAGTGGGCGTACAGCGACCTCCTTACGAACACCACACGTGGGGTGCTGGCTGAGTACATCGTGGCCAAAGCAATCGGCATTCGGAAGACTAAGCGTGTCGAATGGAACCAGTACGACCTCGAGATCGACCGTGCAGGGGTACGTGTAGGGATAGAAGTGAAATCGGCTGCGTACGTGCAGACGTGGGAGCAAGCCCGGATTTCAGAGATCACATTCAGCATCCGCCCCGCAAAGGGCTGGGACGCCAGCACCAACACCTATGCGGACAATGCGAAGCGAAGCGCCGCTGTGTACGTCTTCTGTCTGCTTGAGGGTGAGGACCGCAAAAACATCGACCCGCTCAACGTCGCGCAATGGACGTTCTATGTGCTGTCCACGAGCGAGCTCGACCGACAAGTTCCGACGCAGAAGACGATTCGGCTCGGAGTGCTGAAAGCCATCGGTGCGCACCCCTGCACATACGACGATCTCAAGGCCGCCATTCAGAAGGCGGCAGCGGTCAATCGTGGCAGCTGATGGGATTCCGTCGGGCCAGTCACTGGCCATTGCCGATGGCCAGCGCCGAGAGTCGCTCGGCCAGAGCATCGGCCCGCCCCGCCGCCACATGCTGATAACGCATCGCCGCGGTTGTGGTGGTGTGCCCGAGCCGGTCCATAACCTCGCGGGTGGTCGCCCCGGTCAGCGCAGCCATCACGCCACCGAAGTGGCGAAGGTCGTGGAAATGCAGATCGGGTTGCCCGATCGACTCTCGGGCGTCGAAGAACGGTCCACGGAAACGTCCCTCTGCGTAGAAGCCACCGGTCGCCGGGTCGGGGAACAACAGCGCTGAGCGTGTCCTACCGGTGAAGCGGGCCAGGTGCTCGGTGATGATCGGGCGCAGGTGCGGTGGCACCGTCACAGTGCGGTTGGACTCCACCGTCTTCGTGGGCCCACAGACGTACTCGCGCCGGCGGTAGGTGACCGCCTTGTCGACAGTCACCGTGGCGCAATTCCTACCGATGTCAGTACGGGTGAGGGCGAACACCTCCCCGCGGCGCAGCCCACACCAGCCGGCCAGCAGCACGGCCAGGCGCAATTCCTCTGGCATCTTGTCGGCGAGCTGGGCGAGCTGCTCAGGCTCGAGTAGCACGACGGTGCGGCGGTGCTTCACCGACGAGGCGCCGGTGATCCGGGCGGGGGAGCGGCTGATCAATCCATCGTCCACAGCGGTGTTGAACACTGCGGTGAGCACCCCGTAGGCACGCGCGTTGCGGGTGGCGTACCGGGCGCCCATCCCGGCGAACCATTCGCGCACATCGTCAGTGCTGATCTCGGTCAACACGGATGTGCCCAGCACCGGGAGAATGTGTTGGGTCAGCAGATAGTCGTAGCTGTCACGAGTCCGCCGCGACACACTGCGCTGTGCCAACCACTTCGTGGCGTAGTCCTCGAACGTCAGGCTCGCCGCCGCCAGCGCTGCGGCCCGCTGTGCGGGCGGCGCCCACGTGCCCGGGGTGATGCGATCCAACTCGATAAGGTGGCGCTCGTTGTCGAGCCAGGACACCGCCGACTGCTTGGACGGAAAGGTGTCTGACGGGCGGTGCATCACGCCGTGATGACGATAAGCCGCCGACCACCTGCCTGATCGCTCCTGACGGGTCCGCCCGAACGACAGCCGCTGCGGTTGTTTCTTAGTCCGCCCCATGGTTCTGATTCACCCCTAATCCCTGCACAACTTTGCACAACTCGTGCACAACATCGGCTCCCGCAGCGCCCCGCAGATTCTCACAGAACCGAACTCTCGAGACCCGCTGAAAATAGCCGTTGAAGTGCTATTTTGTGACCCTATATGCAGGTTGAAGATGGTCCTAGGGGACACGCTGAAACATGCTCACCGGCTGGTTCGATCCCAGCCGGGACCACCAGTTCGGGGAATCTAGGACGACATTAATTGGAGAGCACCATGCAAATTCTGCGTACCCCCGACAACCGCTTCGAGAATCTGACCGGCTGGTCCTATGCGCCGCACTATGCCGACATCACCGACGCCGCCACCGGTCAGGTCTTGCGGATGGCCTATGTGGACGAGGGCCCGCGGGACGGCGCCACGGTGCTGCTACTGCACGGTGAGCCCAGTTGGTCCTATCTCTATCGGCACATGATCCCGGCACTCGTCGCTTCGGGCCACCGGGTGCTGGCGCCGGATCTGATCGGTTTCGGTCGCTCCGACAAGCCGGCCGACCGCAACGAATACACCTATGAACGCCACGTCGCCTGGCTGAGCCAGTGGTTCACCGCTATGGACACGACCGACGCGACACTGTTCTGCCAGGACTGGGGTGGACTGTTGGGCCTTCGACTGGTGGCCGCGTTCCCGGAGCGATTCGCCGGGGTGGTCGTCGCCAACACCGGACTGCCGATCGGAACCACATTCTCCGAGGGGTTCGCCCAGTGGCTGGCATTCAGCCAGAGCACCGATGATCTGCCGATCGGCATGATCGTCAACGGGGGCACCACTCGTGACCTGAGCGACGCCGAGGTGGCGGCCTACGACGCGCCATTCCCCGACGCCAGTTACAAGGGCGGCGCCTGCCAGTTCCCGACTTTGGTTCCGATCACACCCGAACATGGGTCCGTCGAGGAGAACAAGGCCGCGTGGGCAGTGCTGACCCAATTCGACAAGCCGTTCGTCACTGCCTTCAGCGATGCCGACCCAGTCACCGGCGGTGGGGACGCGGTGTTCCAGAAGCTGATCCCCGGTGCCAAGGACCAACCCCACGTCACGCTCAAGGGCGCGCATTTTCTTCAGGAAGATTGCCCCGACGACATCGTCGCGGTCATCGACGGTGCGGTGGCGCGCAGTCGCGCCTGAATCCGTCTTACGCAGCAATCGATGCGGTCCGCTCCCGGGCTGACCGTCGCGTTGGGACTGCCGAACGCCGCTACACCGCGTTCAGATAGCGAGCGGTGACGACCCGCTGGGCCACCGACAAGACCGGGGTGCCCAGCCGGCTCCACCACGTGGCCGGCCGCGAGAACGCCACCACCTCGCTGTAGACGCCCTCGTCGGCGGGGTCGTAGCGCACGCCGAACATCTCCTCGCCGGAGACCGCATGCCCGGGCAGGCTGCCGTAGGCGAAGCCGCGGCGATTGGGTTCGTCGGTCACGTAGACCACCCGGCAGGGCGCGGTGAACGGCCCGAGACGGCCCAGCACGTCGGTACCGACCTGGGCCACCTCGGTGGTCGCGGTGACGCGAACCCCGGCCCCGCGCAGCATCCCGTAGCGCATCACGGACCCGGCGGCCTGCTCGAAACGGTCGCGCCCGGTCCCAATCTGATGCGCCAACCGGACGTACCGGTAGCCCGCGGGCAGCGTCGTCGCCGTCGCGCCCACCTCCGGATAGGTCAACGCCAAGCCGGCCAGGTCGCGCAGGTCCATCGTTCCACCTTGCCACTACCCCACGTACCCTCGAAGGCAACGACCCCGACAAGCACGGTGACTTGATGACAGAAGAGACAATGTCGGATGCCCCTGCGGAACGACGCGGGATCAAACACCGCTGGTTGCAGCGCAGAAACCGGTTGCGCGAGCGACCACTGGCCGACTTCTCCTATCGGGTGGGCGTTGCCGTTGTCGGGTTGAGTGTGTTGCTCGTCGGCATCGCGGCGATTCCCTACCCGGGACCCGGATGGGCGATCGTGTTCCTCGGGCTGGCGATCCTGGCCACCGAGTTCTATTGGGCGCGTCGCACGCTGACCTTCACCCGCGCGCGCTACGACTCTGCGATGGCGTGGTTCCGCGGGCGTCCCTGGTGGGTTCAGACCCTCGCAGCGGTATTGACCGGGGCTGTCGTGGTGGCCACGTTGTGGCTCTTCGGAGTGATCGCCTGGTCGGCGAGGCTGGCGGGCCTCGAACACCCGATGCTGCGCAGCCCGATCGGCCTCGGAGCCTGATCACACGCCTGGATAGCATGGTCACGACCGTCGCCGACCCGGCGCGCTGGTGATTGCCGTCCCGAGGCATACGGAAAGAGACCCCTGATGAGCGCGCCCGCACAACCCGCCCTGCTCAGCCCGCTTCGGGTTGCGGCCGGAACCACCGCGGGAACCGCTGTGCGCGACGCCGGTCTGCCGGGTCGCGGTGAACCCGCCGCGATCGTGGTGGTTCGTGACACCGACGGCACACTGCGCGACCTGAGCTGGGCGCCGGATGCCGACACCGACGTGACCCCGGTGGCCGCCGACACCGACGAGGGCCGCAGCGTGATCCGGCACTCGGCGGCCCACGTGCTGGCCCAGGCCGTGCAGGAATTGTTCCCGGCGGCGAAGCTGGGTATCGGCCCGCCGATCACCGACGGCTTCTACTACGACTTCGACGTGTCGGAGGCCTTCACGCCGGAGGACCTCGAGAAGCTCGAGAAACGTATGAGGGCCATCATCAAGGACGGTCAGCTGTTCTCCAGGCGGGTCTATGAGTCCAAGGATGCGGCCCGTGCCGAGCTTGCCAACGAGCCTTACAAACTCGAACTGGTCGACGATAAGTCCGGTGACCCGGATGTGATGGAGGTCGGGGGCGACGAGCTGACCGCCTACGACAATCTCAATCCACGGACCCGCGAACGTATCTGGGGCGACCTGTGCCGCGGTCCGCATGCCCCGACCACCAAATATATTCCGGCGTTCAAGCTGACCCGAAGTTCGGCCGCGTACTGGCGCGGTAACCAGGCCAATGCGAGTCTGCAGCGGATCTATGGAACGGCGTGGGAATCGCAAGAGGCCCTGGACCGCCATCTCGAATTGCTGGAGGAGGCGCAAAAGCGCGACCACCGCCGCCTCGGCGTGGAACTCGATCTGTTCAGCTTTCCCGACGAATTGGGCTCGGGGCTGCCGGTATTCCATCCCAGAGGCGGCATTGTGCGCCGGGAGTTGGAGGAGTATTCGCGGCGCAAGCACATCGAGGCCGGCTACGAGTTCGTCAACACCCCGCACATCACCAAGGAACAGCTCTACATCACCTCCGGGCACCTTGAGTGGTACGCCGAGGGCATGTTCCCGCCCATGCACATCGACGCCGAGTATGCCGAAGACGGCACGTTGCGCAAGCCGGGGCAGGACTACTACCTCAAGCCGATGAACTGCCCCATGCACCATCTGATCTACCGGTCGCGGGGCCGGTCCTACCGCGAACTTCCGTTGCGGCTCTTTGAGTTCGGCACGGTGTATCGCTACGAGAAGTCCGGTGTGATCCACGGTCTGACCCGGGTGCGCGGCATGACCCAGGACGATTCGCACATCTACTGCACGCGCGAGCAGATGCGCGACGAACTCGGCTCTCTGTTGCGCTTCGTGCTGGAACTGCTCGGCGACTATGGGCTGGACGACTTCTACCTCGAACTGTCCACGAAGAACCCGGAGAAGTACGTCGGCTCCGACGAGATGTGGGAGGAGGCCACCGAGACACTGCGGGAGGTGGCCGAATCCAGCGGCCTTGCCCTGGTGCCAGATCCGGGTGGCGCGGCCTTCTACGGTCCCAAGATCTCGGTGCAGGTTCGCGACGCGTTGGGCCGCAGCTGGCAGATGTCCACTATTCAGCTTGATTTCAATATGCCGGAGCGCTTCGAACTCGAGTACACCTCCGCCGACGGTGCCCGCAAGCGCCCGGTGCTGATCCATCGCGCATTGTTCGGCTCGATCGAGCGGTTCTTCGGCATCCTCACCGAGCATTACGCCGGTGCGTTTCCGGCCTGGCTGGCCCCGGTTCAGGTGGTCGGTATCCCGGTGGCCGATGAACACGTCAACTACCTCAATGATGTTGCCGCAGAACTTAAGTCGCACGGGGTACGCGTCGAGGTGGACGCCAGTGATGACCGGATGGCGAAGAAGATCGTGAACCACACCAACCAGAAGGTGCCGTTCATGCTGCTGGCCGGAGACCGCGACGTGCAAGCGGGTGCGGTGAGTTTCCGGTTCGCCGATCGTACTCAGATCAACGGTGTGCCCCGGGATAAGGCGATCGCCGCGATCGGTGCCTGGATCGCCGGGCGGGAGAACGCGGTTCCGAATGCCGAAACGATGAAGGTCAGCGGTGACTGATCGGATTACGGATCGGGGTGCGGGCGAACCGGACCGACTGCAGCGGCTGTGGACCCCGCACCGAATGAGTTACATCGTGGAGTCCCCGGTTCGCCGTGATCCGTCGCAGCCCAATCAGCCGTTCACCGACATCCCGAATCTAGCGGATGAGGATGGACTGGTGGTTGCCCGCGGGGACCTGGTTTATGCGGTACTGAACCTATATCCGTACAACCCCGGGCACCTGATGGTGGTGCCGTATCGCCGGGTATCGGAACTCGAAGACCTCACCGACGCTGAGACCGCCGAGATGATGAATTTCGTGCAGCAGGCGATCCGGGTGATGAAGTCCGTATCGCGGCCCGACGGATTCAACGTCGGCCTCAACCTCGGCAGGTCGGCCGGTGGTTCGTTGGCCGAGCATCTGCACATGCACGTGGTGCCACGGTGGTCCGGTGACGCGAATTTCATCACCGTCGTCGGCGAAACCAAGGTAGTCCCGCAGTTGTTGCGCGACACCCGTGCCCTGCTCGCTGATGGATGGGCGCGCCTGCCGTGAGCGACTTCTTTCTGATGACGCGGGCGGCCTACACCAAGCTGAGCGCACCGCTGGCTCGCGGCGCGCTACGGATCGGGCTGACTCCCGACGCGGTCACCATCATCGGCACCGGGGGCACGGTGGCCGCGGCGTTGATCTTTTTTCCCGTTGGGCACCTTTTCGCCGGTTGGCTGGTGATCTGGTTCTTCGTCCTGGCAGACATGCTCGACGGCGCGATGGCCCGGGAACGTGGCGGCGGCACCCGGTTCGGATCGGTGCTCGATGCGACGTGCGACCGGATCAGCGATGGCGCGATTTTCTGTGGGCTGCTGTGGTGGGCTGCCTTCGGATTGGGGAGCGCGTCGCTCATGGTCGCCACCCTGATCTGCCTGGTGACCTCCCAGGTCATCTCCTACATCAAGGCCCGCGCCGAGGCCAGTGGCCTCAATGGCGGTGGCGGGTTGATCGAACGCCCGGAACGCCTGATCATCGTGCTGTTGGGAGCGGGCCTTTCCGATCTGCCAGTTTTCCCGATTCCGACTGCGCTGCCCGTGGCCATGTGGCTACTGGCGGTCGCCAGCCTGGTGACCGTCGGACAGCGACTGCACGCCGTGCGGAGTTCGCCCGGCGCGATGGACAGGATCGAGTTGCCCGGCGGCGATCCGGGGAGCGGCGTACGGTGACCCAGTCGCCCTTTGGTGAGACTCTGACTGACTGGGGCTATGCCGGCGGGTGGCTCATGGTCCGTGCAATGCCGGACGTGTTGGCTCGCAACGTCTTCGATGTTGGAGCCTGGTACGCGGCACGCGGCGGTGGGCCCGAACAGCTGCGCAAGAATCTGGCCCGGGTGATCGGGACAACTCCTGCAGAGGTGCCCGATTCGCTGATGCGGGCTTCGGTGGCGTCCTATGCGCGGTACTGGCGAGAGGCGTTCCGGCTACCGACGATGAATCAGGTCGAACTCGCCAGGCGACTGGACCGGGTGTTCATCGGTGCGGAGAAGTTCGCCGACGCCGACCGGGGAGGCCGGGGGGCGGTGATCGCTTTGCCGCACAGCGGGAACTGGGATATGGCCGGGGTGTGGTTGGCGCAGAACTACGGAACATTCACCACCGTCGCGGAACGACTCACACCGGAATCGCTCTACGACCGATTCATCGTCTACCGCGAAAGCCTTGGCTTCGAGGTGTTGCCGTTGACCGGGGGGCAGCGACCACCCATGGAGATTCTGGCTGAGCGGTTACGCGCCAACAGATTCGTCTGCCTGATGGCCGACCGCGATCTCACCCGATCGGGTGTGCAGGTGAACTTCTTCGGCGAGCCCACCCGGTTGCCCGCCGGCCCGGCGCGGCTGGCCATCGAGACCGGCGCGCCCTTGCATCCGGCGCACGTGTACTACGACGGTGACGACTGCGTGGTGCAGATCGACGACGCACTGGACACCAGTTCCGGCGACGTGGGTGTGATCACCCAGGCGCTGGCCGACAGGTTCGCGGTGAACATCGCTGTGCATCCGCAGGATTGGCATATGTTGCAACCGCAGTGGCTGGCCGATCTGAGCGCGGAACGCCGGGCCCGCCTCGACGGAGATGACGACCGCTGATGCGCATCGGGATGGTGTGCCCGTACTCGTTCGATGTGCCCGGCGGGGTGCAATCGCACATCCTGCAACTGGCGGAGGTGATGCGGGAACGGGGGCACTACGTCAGCGTTCTGGCGCCGTCGTCGCCGCACGTGACATTGCCCGACTATGTGGTGTCGGGGGGCAAGGCGGTGCCCATCCCGTACAACGGCTCGGTGGCCCGGTTACGGTTCGGCCCGGCAACTCACCGGATGGTCAAGCGCTGGCTTGCGGCAGGCGATTTCGACGTCCTGCACCTGCATGAGCCCAACGCCCCCAGCCTGTCGCTACTCGCCCTGATGATCGCCGACGGCCCAATCGTCGCCACATTCCACACGTCGACGACAAAGTCGTTGGGGCTCAGCATGTTCCAGGGCATCCTGCGTCCCTGGAACGAAAAGATCATGGGCCGCATCGCGGTATCCGACCTGGCCCGGCGCTGGCAGATCGAAGCGCTGGGATCCGACGCCGTTCAAATTCCCAACGGTGTCGACGTCGCGTTGTACACATGCGCGCCATTGCTGCCCGGATATCCGCGGCCCGGTAAGACCGTGTTGTTCCTCGGCCGGTTCGACGAACCCCGCAAGGGTATGGCGGTCCTGCTGGCCGCGCTGCCGGCACTGGTGGAACGCTTCGCCGATATCGAGATCCTCATCGTCGGTCGTGGCGACGACGACGAATTGCGCGAGCAGGCCGGCGATCTGGCCGGACACCTGCGGTTCCTTGGTCAGGTTGACGACGCCACAAAGGCGTCGGCCTTGCGCAGCGCCGACGTCTACTGCGCGCCGAACACCGGCGGGGAGAGTTTCGGCATCGTCCTCGTCGAGGCGATGGCCGCCGGGACCCCGGTGGTGGCGAGCAACCTCGACGCCTTCCGTCGGGTGCTCGAGGACGGCGCGGCCGGACTGCTGGTGCCAATCGAAGACCCCGGTGCACTGGCTGAAGCGGTGGTCGCGGTCCTGACCGACGACACCCTGCGGGCCGGGCATGTCGCGGCGGCATCCGAGGCCGTCCGCCAGTACGACTGGCAGGTGGTGGCAGACGACATCACGATGGTCTACGAGACGGTGGCCGGGTCCGGCGCCCGGGTGGTGGTGGGCACCTGATGGCTCCCGGGGTGTACTGGCCTATAACCGCCGTTTTGGTCGCCGTGTTGATCGTTATCGCCGTCTGGGCACTCCAGACCGCCAATCGGCTGGACCGGTTACATGTCCGCTACGACCTGTCCTGGCAGTCCCTCGACGCCGCACTGGCGCGCCGGGCGGTGGTGGCGCGGGCGGTGGCCGCGGACGCCTATCGCGGCAGTCCCGAGGGCAAGCGCCTGGCCGCACTGGCCGCCGCAGCCGAGCGCGCACCCAGGTCCACCCGGGAAGCCAGCGAGAACGAACTGTCCACCGCACTTGAGGTGGTGGACCCGGCCACGGTGCCGGTGGCACTGGTCGCTGAACTCGCCGACGCCGAGGCCCGGGTGCTGCTGGCTCGGCGTTTCCACAACGACGCGGTACGCGACACCCTGGCGCTTCGTGAACGCCGCCCGGTGCGCTGGCTGAGGCTCGGCGGAACCGCGGCGCTGCCAAGCTATTTCGAGATCGCCGAATCCGCTCAGCGATGATCGCGTCACGTACCTCGGCGCGGGTGGTGCTGCTCGACGACGACGGTGCGGTGCTGCTGCTGTGCGGATCGGACCCGGCGATCACCGATGGCGGCGCGCTGAAATGGTGGTTCACCGTTGGCGGCGAGGTTCAACCCGGGGAGCGCCTTGCCGCGGCGGCGGCCCGCGAACTCGCCGAGGAGACCGGCCTGCACGTCGACTCGGCCCTCCTGGTGGGCCCGGTCTGGCGGCGGGAATCGGTGATCGACTTCAACGGCACCGTGATCGCCAGCGAGGAGTTCTACTTCGTGCACCGCACGCGTCGGTTCGAACCGTCTGCGGCGACCCGGACCCCGTTGGAACTGCGCTACATCCATGCCCACCGATGGTGCGACGTCAGCGTTATCGCGGAATTGAATCTCGGTGGGCAGACGGTGTACCCCCGGCAGTTGGGCCAGTTGCTGGCTGCGGCGAACCAATTGGTCGATGGGTCGGGCGATCCGCTGACGGATCCGCAATCGATCCTGTGACCAGCCGGGATTTCCGGCCAGCGGCAGCCCTCTAGACTCAGCTACATCAGCTAGCGAAGGAGTGCGCAGTGGATACCCCAGCGTCAGCCAACGGCTCGGCCAATCACGCTCAGATCGGAACGGCGCGCGTCAAACGCGGTATGGCCGAGATGCTCAAGGGCGGGGTCATCATGGACGTCGTCACGCCCGAGCAGGCCCGGATCGCCGAGGCGGCCGGTGCGGTGGCGGTGATGGCGTTGGAGCGGGTGCCGGCCGATATTCGCGCCCAGGGCGGGGTGGCGCGGATGAGTGACCCGGATCTGATCGAAGGCATCATCGCCACGGTCAGCATCCCGGTCATGGCCAAGGCCCGGATCGGGCACTTCGTGGAAGCGCAGATTCTGGCCAGCCTCGGGGTGGACTACGTCGACGAGTCCGAAGTGCTGACGCCGGCGGACTACACCCACCACATCGACAAGTGGAAGTTCACGGTGCCGTTCGTCTGCGGTGCCACCAATCTCGGTGAGGCGTTGCGGCGAATCTCCGAGGGCGCGGCAATGATCCGTTCCAAGGGCGAGGCCGGCACCGGCGATGTGTCCAATGCCACCGGGCACATGCGCACCATCGGCGGCGAGATCCGCCGGTTGTCGTCGATGGCCGACGATGAACTGTTTGTGGCGGCCAAGGAGTTGCAGGCGCCCTATGACCTAGTGGTGGAGGTAGCTCGGGCCGGCAAGTTACCGGTCACCTTGTTCACCGCCGGAGGTATCGCCACGCCGGCGGATGCGGCGATGATGATGCAACTCGGCGCCGACGGTGTGTTCGTGGGTTCCGGAGTGTTCAAGTCCGGCGATCCCGCGGCGCGGGCGGCAGCCATCGTCAAGGCCACCACGTTCTACGACGATCCCGATGTGCTGGCGAAGGTGTCCCGCGGGTTGGGCGAGGCCATGGTCGGCATCAATGTCGACGATATTCCGGCGCCGCACCGGCTGGCCCAGCGCGGCTGGTGAGCGCACCGAATAGTCGTATATGGCGATCGAGGAAATCCTCGACCTCGAGCAACTTGAGGTCAACATCTACCGGGGTGTGGTCTTCAGCCCCGAATCCGGTTTTCTGCAAAGGACTTTCGGCGGTCACATCCTCGGCCAGTCGTTGGTGTCGGCGATTCGCACCGTCGAACCCCAGTTCGGAGTGCACTCGCTGCATGGGTACTTCCTGCGACCGGGCGACGCCACCAAGCCCGCCGTCTACCTGGTGGATCGGCCGCGCGACGGCGGATCGTTCTGCACCCGTCGGGTCAACGCGGTGCAGCATGGCGAGGTCATCTTCTCGATGGGTGTCTCGTTTCAGACCGAACAGGGGGGCATCGAGCACCAGGACGTGATACCTGGAGCCCCGCGCCCCGAAGACACGCCCGGATTCCGTTCCTCGGGAAGGGTTTTCGACGACGCAGGTTTCGCCCAGTTCGCTGAGTGGGACATCCGGATGGTGCCAAGGGATGAACTGGCATTGCTGCCGGGGAAAGCCTCCCAGCAGCAGGTGTGGTTCAAGCATAAGGATCCGTTGCCTGACGACCCGGTGCTGCACATCTGTGCGCTGACCTATATGAGCGACCTCACTCTCCTCGGGTCGGCACAGACGACCCATCCCGAGGAGCGCCCGCATCTGATGGTGGCCTCGCTGGACCATGCGATCTGGTTCCTGCGCCCGTTCCGGGCCGATGAATGGCTGCTGTACGACCAGTCCTCGCCGTCGGCATGCGGTGGCCGGGCGTTGACCCAGGGCAAGATATTCAACCAGCGCGGCGATATGGTGGCCGCGGTCATGCAGGAGGGGTTGACCCGCTACAAGCGCGGCTATATCCCGCCCGCCACATGAGCGGCCCGAACGTCGGCGTGCTGGCACTGCAGGGCGACACCCGCGAACACCTCGGCGCACTGCGCGCGGCCGGGGCGCAGGCGTCCACCGTGCGCCGTCGCAGCGAACTCGATACCGTCGACGCACTCGTGATTCCCGGTGGGGAGTCCACCACCATGAGTCTGCTGCTGCGCGAGTTCGACCTTCTGGAACCACTGCGGCAGCGACTTGCCGACGGTATGCCGGCCTATGGGTCCTGCGCCGGGATGATCCTGCTGGCCGGGGAGATCCTCGACGCGGGCGCGCCCGGCCGGGAGGCGCAGGCACTGGGCGCCATCGATATGACGGTTCGGCGCAACGCCTTCGGCCGTCAGGTCGACTCCTTCGAAGGCGATATCGAGTTCCTTGGCCTCGACGTGCCGATCCGGGCGGTGTTCATCCGAGCCCCCTGGGTTGAGCGGATCGGGCCCGGTGTGGACGTCCTGGCCCGGGCCGGCGAGCACATCGTCGCGGTGCGCCAAGGCCCGGTGCTCGCCACCGCCTTCCACCCCGAGATGACCGGCGACCGCCGTGTCCACAAGCTTTTCGTCGAGATCGTCACCGACCGGGCATAGCCGCGCCGCGGACCGACGTAAACTCATCAGATCAGGATCCGGGCCGGGAAGAGAACCCGGGAAAGATGAGCGGGAGACCATGAGCGGCCATTCCAAGTGGGCTACCACCAAGCATCAGAAGGCCGTCAAGGATGCGCGCCGTGGCAAGGAATTCGCCAAGCTGATCAAGAACATCGAGGTAGCGGCCCGCACCGGTGGCGGTGACCCGAACGGCAATCCCACCCTCTGGGACGCCATCCAGAAGGCCAAGAAGACCTCGGTGCCCAATGACAACATCGAGCGCGCTCGCAAGCGCGGCGCCGGCGAGGAAGCCGGCGGTGCCGACTGGCAGAACATCACCTACGAGGGTTACGGGCCCAGCGGGGTGGCGGTCCTGATCGAGTGCCTGACCGACAACCGCAACCGGGCTGCCGGCGAGGTCCGGGTCGCGATGACCCGCAACGGCGGCAATATGGCCGACCCCGGTTCGGTGGCCTACCTCTTCCATCGCAAAGGTGTCGTGATCCTCGAGAAAAACGGGCTGAGCGAGGACGATGTCCTGTTGGCGGTGCTCGAGGCCGGTGCCGAGGACGTCAACGACCGGGGCGACAGCTTCGAAATCATCTGCGAGCCGACCGACTTGATCACCGTGCGCACCGCGCTGAAGGACGCCGGTATCGAGTACGACTCCGCCGACGCCACCTTCCAGCCGTCGATGAGCGTGGAGGTCGACCTGGAGACCGCCCGTAAGGTGCTCAAGCTGGTCGACGCCCTGGAGGACAGCGATGACGTCCAGGACGTCTTCACCAACATCGACATTCCCGACGACGTCGCAGCCCAACTCGACGAGGACTGACGTTACGTCCCGCGAGCGTGCGTGTCGGTACGGCGACACGCCGTGGCGGGCGGGGCATCTGCGCACGCTCGCCGAAGTGGGCCGGGCGTGTCTTTCGCGTGGTCCGTCACCCTCAGCCGTTACGCTATCGAACAACTGTTCGTAGATGAAAGGCGTGTCGTGCGGGTGATGGGCGTGGACCCCGGGTTGACGCGGTGCGGCCTCTCGGTGATCGAGAGCACCGGTGGCCGCCAGGTCACCGCGCTGGACGTCGATGTCGTGCGGACCCCGGCCGGTGACCCGTTGCAACTGCGGCTGCTGGCCATCAGCGACGTCGTCGAGCACTGGCTGGACACGCACTGTCCGGACGTGATCGCCATCGAGCGGGTATTCGCCAACCACAACGCCAATACCGCGATGGGCACCGCACAGGCCGGCGGGGTGATCGCACTCGCCGCGGCGCGCCGTGGGATCGACGTCCACTTTCACACCCCCAGCGAGGTGAAGGCCGCCGTCACCGGAAACGGCAACGCCGACAAGGCTCAGGTCACCGCGATGGTGACCAGGATCCTGCAGTTGCAACAGAAGCCGACGCCGGCTGATGCCGCCGACGCCCTGGCGTTGGCTATCTGCCATTGCTGGCGCGCGCCGATGATCGCCCGAATGGCCAAGGCCGAGGCGATCGCCGCCGAGCAACAGCGGGCCTACAAAGCGAAACTGAAGGCAGTGCCGCGCCAGGTGCGGAGCGCCACATGATCGCCTCGGTGCGCCAGGAGGCGCAGTGATCGCCTCGGTGCGCCAGGAGGCGCAGTGATCGCCTCGGTGCGCCAGGAGGCGCAGTGATCGCCTCGGTGCGCGGTGAGGTGCTCGAGGTCGCACTCGACCACGCGGTGATCGAGGCGTCCGGGGTCGGCTACAAGGTGATGGCGACGCCGTCGACGCTGGCCACACTGCGCCGCGGCGCCGAAGCCCGGCTGATCACCGCGATGATCGTGCGCGAGGACTCCCAGACGCTGTACGGGTTCGCCGACAACGATTCCCGCGACCTGTTCCAGACGCTGCTCGGGGTCTCCGGGGTCGGGCCGAAGATCGCGCTGGCCACCCTGGCGGTGTACGACGCCACCGCGTTGCGCCGCGCACTCGGCGGCGGTGATGTCGCCGCGCTGATGAGGGTGCCCGGCATTGGTAAACGCGGTGCGGAACGCCTGGTGCTGGAACTGCGCGACAAGATTGGGGCCATGTCGAGTGCCGGGGGGGCGGTGGCGGTCGGGCACGCGGTGCGCGGACCGGTCGTGGAAGCCCTTGTCGGACTTGGCTTTGCGCTCAAACAAGCCGAGGACGCCTGCGACAAGGTGCTCGCCGACGAGCCCGACGCCACCACGTCTAGTGCGTTGCGTGCGGCGCTGTCGCTGCTGGGGAAGAAGTAAGTGATGAGCCGCTTGCGCGAAGAACAGACTATCTAGATGGGCCGCTTTGAGGACGATGACGTCGACGAGCCCGAACGGGAGGTCTCACCGGCGCTGACGGTCGGTGAGGGCGATATCGACGCCAGCCTTCGGCCGCGATCGCTCGGTGAGTTCATCGGCCAGCCTCGGGTACGCGAGCAACTCCAGTTGGTTCTCGAGGGCGCCAAGAACCGCGGCGGCACGCCGGATCACATCCTGCTCTCGGGACCGCCCGGGCTGGGAAAGACCTCGCTGGCGATGATCATCGCCACCGAACTCGGCTCAGCCCTGCGGGTCACCTCCGGCCCGGCACTGGAGCGCGCGGGCGACCTCGCCGCGATGCTGTCCAACCTCGTCGAGGGTGACGTGCTGTTCATCGATGAGATTCACCGCATCGCCCGGCCCGCCGAGGAGATGCTGTATCTGGCCATGGAGGACTTCCGGGTCGACGTGGTGGTGGGCAAAGGCCCTGGGGCGACGTCGATTCCGTTGGAGGTGGCCCCGTTCACCCTCGTCGGCGCCACCACCAGATCGGGTGCGTTGACCGGGCCGCTGCGCGATCGGTTCGGGTTCACCGCGCACATGGATTTCTACGACGCCAGCGAATTGGAGCGGGTGCTGACCCGTTCGGCCGGCATCCTGGGCATCGAACTCGGCACCGACGCCGGCACCGAGATCGCTCGCCGGTCGCGTGGCACACCGCGGATCGCCAACCGGTTGCTGCGCCGGGTGCGCGATTTCGCGGAGGTCCGCGCCGACGGCGTCATCACCCGCGATATCGCCAAATCCGCACTGGCCGTCTACGACGTCGACGAACTCGGCCTGGACCGGCTCGACCGGGCGGTGCTGTCGGCGCTCACCCGCAGCTTCGGCGGCGGACCGGTCGGGGTGTCCACGTTGGCCGTTGCGGTGGGGGAGGAGGCCGCCACCGTCGAGGAGGTGTGCGAGCCGTTCCTGGTGCGCGCCGGCATGATCGCGCGCACGCCGCGCGGCCGGGTCGCCACCCCGCAGGCCTGGACTCATCTGGGTATGACGCCTCCACCCGGGGCGGGCGGATTCGGGCAACCGGTGTTGTTCGAGTAGGGGACCGGCGCCCAGAACCGCCTTCAGATCCCCGCGAGGATCTCCGCAAGTACGTCGAGGCCCTCGAGCAACAACTCGTCGCTGATGGTCAGCGGCGGCAGGAATCGCAGCACATTGCCGAAGGTGCCGCAGCTGAGCACCAGCACGCCCTGGGCGTGCGCCAGCGTGGTCAGCGCCTTGGTCAGATCCGGGTCAGGTTCTGCAGTGCCGGGTTTGACCAATTCGATGGCGATCATCGCGCCGCGTCCGCGAACATCGCCGATCCGGTCGTCATCGGCCTGCATCCGGTTCAGCTTGTCCTTCATCAACGTCTCGATCCGCTTGGCGCGATCGAGCATGCCGTCGAGTTCAATGGTCTCGATGGTGGCCAGCGCGGCGGCGCACGCCAACGGATTGCCGCCGTAGGTGCCGCCCAGTCCGCTGACATGAGGCGCATCCATGATCTCGGCCTTACCGGTCACCGCCGACAGCGGCAGGCCGTCCGCGATGCCCTTGGCCGTGATGATCAGATCCGGTTCGATGCCTTCGTCCTCGCAGGCGAACATTGCGCCGGTGCGAGCGAAACCGCTCTGCACCTCGTCGGCGATGAAGACCACATCGTTGTCGGTACACCAGGCACGCAATGCGGGCATGAATCCCGGTGCGGGAACGATGAATCCGCCCTCGCCCTGGATCGGCTCGATGATCACGGCCGCCAGATTGGCCGCGCCGATCTGCTTGTCGATCACCGTCAACGCGCGCTCGGCGGCCAGTTCGCCGTTGGTGGCCCACTCCTTGTCGATCAGGCCGTCCCGGTAGGGGTAGGACATCGGGGCGCGATAGATCTCGGGCGCGAACGGACCGAAACCGCTCTTGTAGGGCATCGATTTCGCGGTGAGCCCCATCGTCAGGTTGGTCCGGCCGTGGTAGGCGTGATCGAACGCGACCAATGCGCTGCGGCCGGTGTAGGACCGGGCGATCTTGACGGCGTTCTCGACTGCTTCGGCTCCGGAGTTGAACAGCGCGGTGCGCTTCTCACCCGATCCCGGTGTCAGCCGGTTGAGGTGTTCGGCGACTGCGACGTACTTCTCGTAGGGCGTCACCATGAAGCAGGTATGGGTGAAGTCAGCGACCTGATCGCGGACTGCGTCGACCACCCGCGGCGAGGAGTTGCCGATCGTGGTGACGGCGATACCCGACCCCAGGTCGATGAACCGGTTGCCATCGACGTCCTCGATGATCCCGCCGCCGGCGCGCGCGACGAATACCGGCATGGTGACGCCGACGCCGCGCGAGACCGCGGCCACCCGACGCTTGGACAGTTCGGCCGAGACCGGTCCGGGGATCGCGGTGATGAGTTTGCGACTCTGCTCGACGGCGCTGAGTTCGATGGTGCTCACAGGTGTTCTCCTGACTTTCTCTTCCGATGTGAGCGTAGTCGGCCGCCGATGCGACGCAACAGAAAACCCGGTGCGACAACGCCCTGCGGGCAGATCACACGGCGGTCCCGTCGACGCGATCCACCGTCACGAAGGACCCGACGGGTGCGCGGCGCAACCGCCGGGGTTGTCGCACCGGATGGCCCAGGGCGATCGCTGCGGCCAGCGCCCACTGGTCCGGGGCGCCGAGCAGTCGCTTGACCGCGTCCTCCTGGCGGATCAGCATCGTGGTGAGCACGCCGCCCAGACCCTCGGCCCGGGCCGCGAGCAGGATGCTCCACGCGAACGGGTAAATCGACGCTCCGCCGGCGAACGAGTAGCGGTCGAGGTCGCGATCGACCGCGGCAAGTGCCGTCAGATCGGCGAACACGACCAGCAGCACCGGAACCCGGTCGAAGTGAGCGGCGAACCCCTGAGCAGTCGCGGCGAGGATTGCGTCTGTGGCCGCCGCCACCGCCGTCGCCTCGGCGGCGCGGTCGTTGCCCGGTGCCCACGGCCGCAGGCCGGCGGCGCCCATCGCCAGGTAGTCGCGCCAGCCCGGAAGATAGAGGTCGCGAAGCCTCGTCCTGGTCTCGGGATCCTTGACCAGCACAACGTGCCAGGCCTGCGCGTTTGCACCGCTGGGGGCGAACCGCGCGGTATCGAGAACACGCGCCACGACATCGTCGGGCACCGTCTCGTCGGTGAATTCACGCACCGTGCCGGTGGTTCGCAACGTGTCGATCAGGTCCATCGGGCCTCCATGGCGACCATTGTGGTCGCGTGTTCCCGGTGCGGGCAATGCGGCGGTTCGGCAGTGCCGGAACAGTGCCGCGGTGGCAACTGGCACACTGGTCAGACGTGGGACCGGTTGTCGCCGGTCTCGCATCGACCATCTGCACCCGAGACGAAAGATGCGTGCCGCCATGGAACTGCTCAGTTTCCTGCCTCTGATCATCATCATGGGGGCGTTCATGTTCTTCGCCTCGCGTCGCCAGCGCAAGGCTGTGAAGGCCACCATTGACCTGCAGGAATCCCTGCGGGTGGGGGACCGGGTGCACACGACTTCCGGCCTGCAGGCGACCATCGCCGGGATCGGTGAGGACACCGTGGACCTCGAGATTGCGCCGGGTGTGGTGACCACCTGGATGAAGCTGGCGGTCCGCGACCGGGTCGTGCCCGCGGCACCGGAGATCGGCGGGGCGAGCGCCACCGATGAGGCCTTCGAACTCAGCGAGACCGACGGGGACCGCCTGTCCCGCGAGTGATCACCCGTCTCGCGCCGTACCCTTTGCGGGGAGCGCAGACGACCGCCAGGCCGATTCGCGCCATCTGACGCGGCAGACAACTAGGAGAATCTACAACGTGGCATCGTCTTCGGCGCCGGTGCATCCGTACCGCTACCTAGCGCTGTTCTTGGCTCTGCTGGTCGGCCTTTACCTGCTCGTATTCCTGACCGGCACCAAGTCGGCCAAGACGAAACTCGGCATCGACCTTCAGGGCGGCACCCGGGTCACCCTCACCGCCCGTACGCCGGACGGTTCAAAGCCCACCCGCGATGCACTCGACCAGGCGCTCCAGATCATCAGCTCCCGGGTGAATGGTCTCGGCGTCTCCGGATCCGAGGTCGTGATCGACGGCGACAATCTGGTCATCACCGTTCCCGGCAATGACGGCAACGAGGCACGTAACCTCGGCCAGACCGCCCGGTTGTTCATCAGGCCGGTCATCGGCCAGCCGATCCCCGTCGAGGCGGTCACAAAGCAGCCTCCGCCCGCTCCCGGCGGGCCGGGAGCGGGTGGACCGTCGCCTGGTGCACCGGGAGTGCCGTCGGCGCCACCGGGTGCCGTTCCCGTCCCGCCGTCATCGGCACCCGCACCTGCGCCGGCAAGTCCGGCGCCGGCAAGCCCGGCACCGCAGCCACGTCCGTACCCGCTCGAGCCCACGCCCGCGCCCACGCCGACCACGAGCGCCTCGGCTCCGGCATCGTCGCCCGCGCCCACCCCGGCGCCCACTTCCGCGCCCGGCCAGTCCGCACCTGCGACGCCCCCCGGGGCGCCCACCCCGCCGCCCGGGCCTCCGGATCCCCGGCAGGACCTGGCCGCGCGGATCAAGTTCGAGAAGGAGCTGCGGCAGAGTACCAACCAGAACCTGTTGCTGATCTCGGTGCAGTACATGGCCAGCCGCTGCGACCAGGAAGACATCCTGGCCGGCAACGATGACCCGAACCTGCCGCTGGTCACCTGCTCGCAGGACCACAAGTACATCTACCTGCTGGACAAGTCGATCATCAGCGGTGACCAGATCAAGGATGCCACGTCCGGCTTCGATCAGCAGAGTGCGGCTTATGTCGTCGATCTGGAGTTCAGAGACGACGCCGCCACCACCTGGGGTGATTTCACCGCGGCGAACATCGGCACCCAGACCGCCTTCACGCTCGACTCCCAGGTGGTGAGCGCACCGCAGATCCGTGAAGCCATCCCGGGCGGACGCACCCAGATCAGCGGCGGCGATCCACCGTTCACCGTGGACAGCTCCAAGCAGTTGGCCAACGTCCTCAAGTACGGCTCGCTTCCGCTGTCCTTCGAATCGTCGGAAGCCGAAACCGTCTCGGCCACACTGGGATTGACATCTCTGCGTGCCGGATTGATCGCCGGCGCGATCGGGCTTGCGATGGTGTTGCTGTATTCGCTGCTCTACTACCGGGTGCTGGGTCTGCTCACCGCGCTGTCACTGGTGGCATCCGGCGCTATGGTGTTCGCCATCCTGGTGCTGCTCGGCCGCTACATTAACTACACACTCGACCTGGCCGGTATCGCAGGCTTGATCATCGGCATCGGCACCACAGCCGACTCGTTCGTGGTGTTCTTCGAACGCATCAAAGACGAGATCCGCGAGGGCCGATCGTTCCGGTCGGCAGTGCCTCGGGGCTGGGTGCGGGCCCGCAAGACGATCCTCTCGGGTAACGCCGTCAGTTTCCTGGCCGCGGCGGTGCTCTACTTCTTGGCCGTCGGCCAGGTGAAGGGATTCGCGTTCACCCTTGGTCTGACCACCATCCTCGACGTGGTGGTGGTGTTCCTGGTGACGTGGCCGCTGGTATTTCTGGCCTCGAAGTCACCCACTATGGCCAAGCCCGCGTTCAACGGTCTGGGCGCCGTCCAGCAGATCGCCCGGGAGCGCCGGGCGTCCGGGGAATCCGAAGCTGTCGCTGCGACGGGACGGGGATAATCCGATGACCGAGAACACCGACGATATCGACGTATCCGAAACGATAGAGACCGACGACATCGATCTGGAGACCGACGACATCGAAACCGACGACATCGAAACCGACGACATCGAGACCACTGCGGTCGAGCTCGGTGCGGTCGGTCAGGTTTCCCGGCACGGTTTCTTCACCCGGCTCTACACCGGAACCGGCGCTTTCGAGGTGGTCGGTAGACGCAAGATGTGGTTCGGCATCAGCTTCGTGATCGTCGGTATCGCCATCGCCAGTATTGCGTTGCGGGGCTTCACCTTTGGTATCGACTTCCAGGGCGGTACCAAGATGTCGTTCCCCCGTGGTGATGCCAGCGTCACTCAGGTCGAGGAGACTTTCGCCCAAACCATCGGTAAGAGTGCCCAGGCGGTGGTGGTGGTCGGCAACGGATCGACATCCACCGTTCAGATCCGGTCGGAGACGCTCACCAACGATCAGACCGCCAAACTGCGTGAAGCGTTGTTCACCACGTTCCAGCCCAAAGGCCGAGACGGCAAGCCCAGCAAGCAAGCCATCAGCGATTCCGCCGTGTCGGAGACCTGGGGTGGTCAGATCACCAAGAAGGCGCTCATCGCGCTGGCGGTATTCCTGGTTCTGGTCACCATCTACATCACCCTGCGCTACGAGAAATACATGGCTCTGGCGGCCCTGGCCGCACTGGGCTTCGACCTGATCACCACCGCCGGGGTGTATTCACTGGTGGGCTTCGAAGTCACGCCTGCGACGGTGGTCGGTCTGCTGACCATCCTCGGGTTCTCGCTCTACGACACGGTCATCGTGTTCGACAAGGTCGAGGAGAACACCAAGGGCTTTGAACACACCACCAGGCGGACCTTCGCCGAGCAGGCCAACCTGGCCATCAACCAGACGTTCATGCGCTCGATCAACACCAGCCTGATCTCGATCATGCCGGTGGTATCGCTGATCGTCGTCGCGGTCTGGATTCTCGGCGTCGGCACACTCAAAGACCTGGCGCTGGTTCAGTTGGTGGGCATCATGGTCGGCACCTACTCGTCGATCTTCTTCGCGACCCCGTTGCTGGTGACCATGCGGGAGCGCACCGAGTTGGTGCGCACCCACAGTCGGCGGGTACTCAACCGCCGCACCCGTTCTGCCGCGCCGAGTGAGGTGGCGACCGATGTCGTGGAAGAGACGGTGGAAGCGGCTGTCGGGGCTCCGGCAGACAAGCCCGCGCCGGGAGCACGTCCGGTCCGGTCGCGGCGGCACGCCGGCAAGCACGAACGATAGGTCGCTGTGGCTCCCAGGCCCCGTCGCGCAACCACTGCCTGCGTGGCAGCCGCGTTGACAGTGCTGGCTCCGACCGTTCTCACCTCCTGTTCTGAGGGTGTGGCCGAACAGGTCAACTACGCCGTCGACGGTGTCCTGAGCACGTACAACACCAATACCGTCAATGGGGCGGCCTCCGCCGGGCCGCAGGCGTTCGCGAGGGTGCTCACCGGGTTCAGCCTCCATGGCCCTGACGGACAGGCACTGGCCGACCATGACTTCGGCTCGGTGTCGGTGGTCGGCCGCGAACCACTGGTACTCGACTACCAGATCGCCGACGACGCGGTCTACTCCGATGGCAAACCGGTCACCTGTGACGACATGGTGCTGACCTGGGCGGCCCAGTCCGGACGGTATCCCGGCTTCGACGTCGCCAGTCAGGCCGGTTATCTCGATATCGCCGGAATCGAGTGTCAGCCGGGTGAGAAGACGGCACGGGTTGATTTCTTCCCGGACCGCGGCATCGTCGATTACGCGCAGCTGTTCACTGCCACTGCGCTCATGCCGTCACATGTCATCGGTGACGCATTAGGACTTGACGTGACCGCCGCCCTGCAGAGCGGTGACCCGGCCGCGGTCGCCCGGATCGCGGACGCGTGGAACACCATCTGGGACCTCAAGCCCGATATCGACCTCAAGCAGTTTCCGTCGGCGGGTCCGTACAAGATCGACTCGGTGCTCCCGGACGGGTCTGTGGTGCTGGTCGCCAATGACCGGTGGTGGGGTGTAAAACCGGTGACCAAGCGGGTCACGGTGTGGCCGCGCGGTGTCGACGTCCAGGACCGGATTAACAATGGCAGTTTCCACGTCGTTGACGTGTCGACCGGATCCTCGGGAACCCTCACGACACCGGATGGCTACCAGCGCACCGAAATTCCGTCCGGAGGTATCGAGCAGCTGATCTTCGCCGCCGGAGGTCCGCTGTCTGCGCCGCCGGCCCGCCGGGCTGTTGCGCTGTGCACGCCGCGGGATGTGATCGCAGCCAATGCCGGGATACCGATCGCCAACGCGCGCCTCGACCCCGTCAACGACGACTCCTACAGCGCAACCGAAGCCGTCGCCGAGGCCGGGCAGTTCAGCGCGGCGAATCCTGACGCGGCCCGGGCAGCTATCGCGGGCCAGCCGCTGACCGTGCGTATCGGCTACCAGGCGCCTAATCCCCGGCTGGCCGCGACCATCGCGGCCATCACCAAGTCATGCGGCGTCGCAGGTATTACGGTGCAGGACGTGACATCAGACGTCACCGGCCCACAGACGCTGCGGGACGGCCAGATTGATGCGTTGTTGGCCAGCACCGGCGGTGCGAGCGGTAGCGGATCCAGCGGTTCATTCGCGTTGGACGCCTACGTACTTCACACCGGCAACGGCAACAATCTGTCGGGTTATTCCAACCCCCAGGTTGACGGCATCATCTCGGCCTTGGCGGTCACCACCGACCCCGGGGAACAGGCTCGACTGCTCGGTGACGCCGGGCCCTTGCTCTGGGGAGATATGCCGACCCTGCCCCTGTATCGACAGCAGCGCATCGTGATGGCCGCGAAGAACATGTTCGCCGTCGTTGCCAACCCCACCAAGTGGGGGGCCGGCTGGAACATGGACCGATGGGCGCTCAAATCGTGAACCCCGGCGGCGGCGCGGAGGCCCGCGCGGGCGCAAAGGCTGTTGCCGACCTGGTCGCAGCTCTGACCCGGGAGGTGCCCGACTTCCCGCAGCCGGGTGTCCTGTTCCGGGATCTGACTCCACTGTTGGCCGACGCCCGCGGCCTCGCCGTGGTGACCGACGCGCTCGCCCAGATCGTCGAGGGGGCTGACCTGGTCGCCGGGATCGATGCGCGCGGCTTCCTGCTCGGAGGCGCTGTCGCCCACCGGCTGGGACTGGGGGTACTGGCAATCCGCAAGGGCGGCAAGCTCCCTCCGCCTGTGCACAGCCGGACCTACACGCTGGAATACGGCACGGCCACCCTGGAGATCCCCGCGGAGCGCATCGAGCTGGCCGGGCGTCGGGTCGCCATCATCGATGACGTCCTTGCCACCGGCGGCACGCTCGCGGCCGCCCAGGACCTGCTATCCCGCGTCGGGGCGCACGTCACGGTGGCCGCGGTCGTGGTGGAGTTGTCGGTCCTCGGCGGACGAGACCGGGTCGAACCGCTCCCGGTGCACAGCCTGCAGCTGGTCTGAGGCGATATCCTCATTACACGATCCTCAACACGGGGAACCGGAGGTGATGATGGCGGAAGAATCGGGTCCACCGCTGCCGGTGGCTGAGCTGTCGGAACTGCGCGCTGAGCCCTCGAAGTCCACGATCAGTGCGTCCCGGCGCGTGCGGGCCCGGATCGCGCGGCGCATGACCGCGCAACGCAGCGCTATCAACCCCGTTCTTGAACCATTGGTCGCCGTGCATCGGGAGATCTACCCGAAAGCCGACCTGGCGATGCTGCAGCGCGCCTATGAAGTGGCCGAGGCCAAGCACGCCACCCAATTGCGCCGCTCCGGAGATCCCTACATCACCCACCCACTGGCGGTGGCGAGCATCCTCGCCGAACTGGGCATGGATACCACGACACTGGTGGCCGCGCTGCTGCACGACACCGTCGAGGACACCGGCTACACACTGAATGCGTTGACTGCCGACTTCGGTGACGAGGTGGGACACCTGGTCGACGGGGTCACCAAACTCGACAAGGTGGTTCTGGGCACCGCTGCCGAGGGTGAAACAATCCGCAAGATGGTCATCGCGATGGCCCGTGATCCCCGAGTACTGGTGATCAAGGTCGCCGACCGGCTGCACAATATGCGGACGATTCGTTTCCTACCGCCCGAGAAGCAGGCTCGCAAGGCCCGGGAAACACTGGAAGTCATTGCGCCCCTTGCCCATCGGCTTGGTATGGCTACGGTCAAGTGGGAACTCGAGGATTTGTCGTTCGCGGTCCTGCATCCGAAGCGTTACGAGGAAATCGTGCGGTTGGTGGCTGACCGGGCACCGTCGCGCGACACCTATCTGGCCAAGGTGCGGGCAGAAATCGGCGCGGCGCTGAGCGGAATGAAGGTCGGCGCCGTGGTTGAGGGTCGGCCGAAGCACTATTGGTCGATTTATCAGAAGATGATCGTCAAGGGTCGCGATTTCGACGATATCCACGACCTGGTCGGGATCCGAATACTCTGCGACGAGATCCGCGATTGCTACGCCGCGGTCGGCGTGGTGCATTCGCTCTGGCAGCCCATGCCCGGTCGATTCAAGGACTACATCGCCCAGCCCCGGTTCGGGGTGTACCAGTCCCTGCACACCACGGTGGTGGGACCGGAAGGTAAGCCGCTTGAGGTCCAGATCCGCACCCGCGATATGCACCGCACCGCGGAATACGGCATCGCCTCGCACTGGCGCTACAAGGAGGCCAAGGGCCGCAACGGTATTCCCCATCCGCACGCCGCGGCCGAGATCGACGATATGGCCTGGATGCGTCAGCTTCTGGACTGGCAGCGCGAGGCCGCCGATCCCGGTGAGTTCCTCGAATCGCTGCGTTACGACCTGGCCGTGCAGGAAATCTTCGTTTTCACCCCCAAGGGTGACGTCATCACACTGCCTGCCGGCTCGACCCCGGTGGACTTCGCCTACGCGGTGCACACAGAGGTGGGCCACCGATGTATCGGTGCGCGGGTCAACGGTCGGTTAGTCGCCCTGGAGCGCACGCTCGAAAACGGCGAGCTGGTCGAGGTGTTCACCTCGAAGGCGCCCACCGCCGGCCCATCGCGGGACTGGCAGGGATTCGTGGTGTCCCCGCGGGCCAAGGCCAAGATCCGGCAGTGGTTCGCCAAGGAGCGCCGTGAGGAGGCACTCGAGGCCGGTAAGGACTCGATCACCCGGGAGGTCCGCCGCGGCGGGCTGCCACTACAGCGACTGGTCAACGGCGAGGCGATGACCGCACTGGCGCAGGAGTTGCGTTACGTCGATGTCTCCGCGTTGTACACCGCGGTCGGCGAGGGCAACGTATCGGCGCGCCATGTCGTGCAGCGACTGCTGGCTCAACTCGGCGGCGCGGACGGCGCCGAGGATGAACTTGCGGAGCGCTCGACCCCGGCGACCATGCTGGTGCGGCAGCGCAGCACCGAGGACTCCGGCGTCGCCGTTCCGGGCGCGCCCGGAACGCTGACAAAGCTGGCTAAGTGCTGCACTCCGGTTCCCGGCGACAACATCATGGGGTTCGTCACCCGCGGGGGCGGAGTGAGCGTGCACCGCACCGACTGCACCAACGCCGACGACCTCCGACTGCAGTCCGAACGCATCATCGAGGTGCTGTGGGCGCCTTCGGCGACGTCGGTGTTCCTGGTCGCCATCCAGGTGGAGGCTCTTGATCGGCACCGACTGCTCTCCGATGTGACTCGGGTGCTCGCTGATGAACGGGTGAACATACTGTCAGCATCGGTCACGACCTCCGACGATCGAGTTGCCATCAGCCGCTTCACCTTTGAGATGGGCGATCCTAAACATCTCGGGCACGTGCTCAGCGCGGTGCGCAATGTCGAGGGTGTCTATGACGTCTACCGGGTGACCAGCGCCGCCTGATGATGTCGAGGATCGGCAGGCGCAGCGGCGTGATACCGCGGGATGCCCGCCCCGCCGGGGTCTGAGGACTCTCGGATGACTCGTGCCGCCCAGGCAAACAGCAATGTCCCTGCCACCAGAGCCACGATCGTTGCGATCGTCACCACGTACCCGATCACTAGGCCCGCGATGGCCAATCCGCGGCCGTCCTCGCCGGACTGCCTGATCTGTGACAGCGACAGATGGCCGAACACGATGCCCAACGGGGCGAATAGGAACGCGCACACCAGTGATGCGATCGCGAGGGCATTGGTTCGTGGCGGGATATACGGGTAGCCCGGGTAGGGATATGCCGGGTAGGGCGGGACCGGAGGTTGGGCCGCCCAGTTGGCCAGCGGGGGCTCATGCGGTGGCGGAACGCTCATCTCGGGCCGCTAATCCAGCAGAACGGACTTGATCTTGACCTCGGTGGCCGGCTTGCCGTCATCCTTGCCGCCTGCGACACCGTTCTGCGCGATCTTGTCCAGTGTGGCCAAACCGGTCGCGTCGATGGTGCCGAAGACGGTGTAGCCCGGTGGCAGTTGTGAATCCTGATACACCAGGAAGAACTGACTGCCGTTGGTGTCCGGGCCGGCGTTGGCCATTGCCAGCGTTCCGCGGGGGTAGAGCACCGGCTTCTGCAGGGCCGGATCATTCTTGGGGTACTGGTTGGTCGGGTATTCGTTGGCGAACTGGTAGCCCGGGCCGCCAGAGCCGGATCCGGTCGGATCACCGCACTGCAGGACACCGAGCGACGCGGCGGTAGTCAGGCGGTGGCAGATGGTGTCGTTGAAGTACCCCTTCTGGGCCAGGCTCGCAAAGCTGTTAACCGTGCACGGCGCCTCGGCGTTGTTGAGGACGAGGCCGATGTTGCCCTGGTCGGTGGACATGCTGACGCTGATCGTGGCTGGGTCGGTGGGTACCTTGCCGGATTTGGGGGCGTCGACACCCCTACTGGCTTTCTGGGCCGCGGGGTACTGGCAGTTGGACCCCAGATCGGCGACGGCCTTGAAGGCCGGCAGCTGGCCGTCACCGCCACGGGGCGGGGGAGTCGTCGGCTCCGTCGAGGTCGAGGTGGCACTGCTGGTAGTCGAACCCTTGTCGTTGATCACAAAGGTGAAGATCGCCGTGGCCGCAGCGGCGATGGCGATAACCGCGCCCACCACGGTGAAGATGCGCCGCTGCTTATCTTTCTGAGCGCGGCTTTCCAGTTGCTGCTCAAGCTTGCGTTTGGCCGTCTCGCGTCGTTCTTCATTGCTGGGCACCGCGGTGTTCCTCCGTGTATTGCGGGTGGCTCGCCAGCTGTGCTGCTGCCGGCCGGCTCCGCCAGTTGAATCGCCACCCGAGTGTGCCAGCTGAACATGTGAGCGGGGGCTGCGGCCCACCCGAAGCACAGGATGGGACCCGCAGGATGGGACACTGGTTAGCGTGTTGCTCACCGGTTTCCCGGCTGGCATGTTGGCCTGTAACTGCTACGTGCTCGCCCAGCGCGCGGGGTCGGACGCGATAATCGTCGACCCCGGTCAGCGGGCAATGGGAACCCTGCGACGGATCCTTGACGAGAACCGGCTGACCCCGGCTGCGGTGCTGCTCACCCATGGACACATCGACCATATGTGGTCGGCGCAGAAGGTGGCCGACACCTACGGGTGCCCGGCCTTCATCCACCCCGCGGACCGTTTCATGCTGGCTGATCCGATCAAGGGCTTCGGCCCGCGGATCGGCCAGCTCGCCGTTGGCGCGATGTTCCGTGAACCCAGGCAGGTCATCGAACTCGACCGCGATGGCGACACACTGGACCTCGGTGGCATCGTCGTCACGGTGGAGCACACCCCGGGGCACACTCGCGGGTCGGTGGTGTTCCGGGTTCCCGGCGTCAATGTTTCTGGCACCAATGTTTCCGGCGCCAATGTTTCTGGCACCAACGGTGAGTCGGGATGCGGTGAGTTGGCATTCACCGGAGACACGTTGTTCAAGCAGTCGGTCGGTCGCACCGACCTGCCCGGTGGCAGTGGTCGCGACCTGCTGGACTCGATCGTCACCAAACTGTTGGTGCTCGACGACGACACCAGGGTGCTTCCCGGCCACGGCGAACCCAGCACAATCGGCTTCGAACGCCGGGCCAACCCTTTTCTGCAAGGCCTGCCGCTGTGAGCGATTTCCAGGCGCCCAAGGGCGTGCCGGATTACCTGCCGCCGGATTCCGCCGCCTTCGTCGCCGTGCGCGAGGGACTGCTGAGAGCTGCCCGACTGGCCGGGTACGGCGATATCGAGTTGCCGATCTTTGAGGACACCGGATTGTTTGCGCGCGGGGTGGGGGAGTCCACCGACGTGGTGTCCAAGGAGATGTACACCTTCGCCGACCGCGGTGACCGATCGGTGACGCTGCGTCCGGAGGGAACAGCGCCAGTGATGCGCGCGGTGATCGAGCACGGTCTTGATCGCGGCGCGCTACCGGTCAAGCTCTGTTATGCCGGACCCTTCTTCCGGTACGAACGCCCTCAGGCCGGGCGCTACCGTCAGCTTCAGCAGGTCGGTGTCGAAGCCATCGGCGTCGACGATCCGGCGCTGGACGCCGAGGTCATCGCGATCGCCGATGCCGGTTTCCGCTCGCTGGGACTGAATGGTTTCCGGTTGGAGATCACCTCATTGGGCGATGACACCTGCCGGCCGCAATACCGGGAGTTATTGCAGGAGTTCCTGTTTGGCCTGGATCTCGACGAGCCAACCCGGGCGCGCGCAACACTCAACCCGCTGCGGGTGCTCGATGACAAGCGCCCGCAGGTGCGTGAGCTGACCGTCGAAGCCCCATTGATGCTGGATCATCTCTCGGACGCCGCCAAGCAGCACTTCGATACGGTGCTGGCCCACCTGGGCGCATTGGGTGTGCCGTATGTGATCAACCCACGACTGGTGCGCGGCTTGGACTACTACACCAAGACCACCTTCGAGTTCATCCACGACGGCCTGGGCGCGCAGTCCGGTATCGGCGGTGGTGGTCGCTACGACGGACTGATGGCCCAACTCGGCGGCCAGGACCTCTCCGGCATTGGTTTCGGCCTCGGGGTCGACCGCACCCTGCTGGCACTGCGCGCGGAAGGCAAGACCGTGGGTGACGTCAGCCGCTGCGAGGTGTTCGGGGTACCCCTGGGAGAGCAGGCCAAGATCGAGATCGCCCGGGTGGCCGCACAACTGCGGGCGGCCGGCATCCGGGTCGACCTCGCCTACGGTGACCGCGGAATCAAGCCCGCGTTGCGAGCAGCCGACCGCTCCGGCGCGCGGATCGCCCTGGTGGCAGGGGACCGCGATATCGAAGCAGGCACCGTCGGCGTCAAGGATCTGTCGAACGGTGAGCAGGTCGATGTGCCGCTCAGTTCGGTTGTTGCCGAGGTCGTTGCCCGGTTGTCCTGAACAGGTTTACTGGCGCGACGCGAAGGCTCACTGAATTCTTAATCCTGCCAGGGAACCGCTCGTCGACGTCGAGGCGTTGGGCAGTCATGAACACGTTGATTGAGGAGTACCTGCGCGCCAGGGGCGTGCGGTACTTCCGCGGCCATCACGACGACGAGTACTTCTTTCTCGTTGATTTTCTGGCGGATTTCTGTCTCGATTCAAGTCAGGGTCGGCTTCATGTGCACCTTGAGGTGAGTGGCTTGTTGCGCGACAACGTGCTGCTGAGCATCACCCCGGATCGTTTCTATCCGGCGGGCAAGCGCGACTTGTTCACGAGTCTGTCGACCCGATGGACGGCCGGCAGTGGCGGGGCCGAGGCGGTGGTGCACGACTCCTCTGATCCGGCTCTGGTCGGGATCACCGTCTCAGACCGGTTCCGCCCGAGTAGCAGTGCCGGTCTGGCCTACTTCGTCGACCAGTCGATCGCCTCGTCAATCGAGTTGTTCGAGCAGGTCACCGCCGAGGTGCTGCCGGCCCGGCAGGATCCAGACGTGCTGCGCGATGCCGGGTGACGCCCGGGGGAGTAACGCCGCAACGACCGCGTTCGATATGCCGAATATGCGACACCTGACAGCTCTGGGTGCGGCGGTGACGGTGCTGGCTGGCACCGCCACGGTCGTGTGGTCGGCCGGGGCCGACCCGACCGGCCCGCAGCAGGTCACTTACACGGTGACCACCACCAGCGATCTGACCGCCAACATCTACTACGTGACTTCCGATCCGCCCAGCCAGGCACTAGCCAACGATCCGCAGTACATGCCGCTGGCCCGAACCGGTGTGGGACCGGGCGCGCCGTGGATTTTCCAGACCACCCTCAACAATCCCACCCAGTGGGCGTTCGTCAGCGCCAGTGGCGGGTTGCGGGTGAACCCCGAGTTTCACTGCGAGATCGCCGTCGACGGTCAGGTCGTGGTCTCCCAGCAGGGCGGCAGCGGCGTGCAGTGTTCCCTGCGCTCGTGGTGAACGCGTCTGTCTGAGATTCGGTTCTAGTTCAGGCTGGTTGCGTTGAAAGTGTCACATTTGCCTGCGTCACCGGTCTGGTAGCCCACGGTGAACCACTTTTGACGCTGTTCAGACGAGCCGTGGGTCCACTTCTCGGGGTTGACCCGACCGGTGGACTCCTTCTGGATCCGGTCATCGCCGACCGATGACGCGGCGGAGAGCGCGTCGGCGATGTCCTTGTCGCTCAACGGCTCCAAGAACGTCACATCGGTTCCCTGCTGCTTGGTGATTGCCGCATAGTGCGCCCACACCCCGGCGTAGCAGTCGGCCTGAAGCTCGGAGCGCACCCCGCCGCCGGTGGCGCCCTGCGCGCCCTGCTGGGCGCGGCCGAGGTCACCGAGCAGGTTCTGGACGTGATGGCCATACTCATGGGCCACCACGTATTCCTGGGCAAGCGGCCCGCCACTGGACCCGAACTGAGTCTGGAGCACCGTGAAGAAATCGGTGTCGAAGTAGGCGGTCTTATCGGGCGGGCAATAGAACGGACCGACGTCACTGCTCGCCGGGCCGCAACCGGTTTGTACCTGGTCCTTGAACAACCGGAGCTTGGGGGGCGTGTAGCCGCGCAACAGTTGCTGCCACACCCCGTCGACCGAGTTGCCGGTGGCCACCACCCGGCATTCGACGAAGTTGTTGGCATCAGCCCCGGTCCGGCACTTGGCCAGGTCGAACCCGGGCTGTGACTGCGTGGCGGGCGCCATCGGCTGCTGGTTGAGCAACGGGCCGGGGTCGACACCGAGAAATAGCGCCAGCAGCATGACCACCAGGCCGCCGACGCCACCACCGATCGCGATGCCGCGACCGCCACCGCCACCACCACCGGTACTGGTGGTGTTGCTCGTATCGATCCGCATGCCCTCGTTGAAGGTCATCTGCGCTCCTTGAGATTGAATCCGGGGGCTGCCCAGCAAGCGCTCCAAGCTTGCCACAACTGCCTTTGCCGGTGTTGGTCGTCGCCCCATTCGGCGCAGTCCATAGACTCGTCCCGTCGGTTCCCCGTTGTCCTAGGAGTGTCAGTGCTGCGCAGTCATGCTGCCGGATCGTTGCGGGCCTCCGATGCCGGCCAGCAGGTCACCCTGGCAGGTTGGGTGGTCCGCCGCCGCGATCACGGCGGGGTGATCTTCATCGACCTGCGGGATGGCACCGGCGGCAGCGACCCGGGAAGTGGTGCCGGCGGACCCAGCATCGCCCAGGTGGTCTTCCGGGACGCCGACGTGCTCGCGCAGGCGCACCGCCTACGCGCAGAATTCTGCATCGCCGTCGCGGGTGTTGTCGAGATCCGGCCCGAGGGCAACGCCAATGCCGATATCGCCACCGGCGCAATCGAGGTCAACGCGACATCGTTGACGGTGCTGGGGGAGAGCGCGCCGCTGCCCTTCCAACTCGACGAGGCAGCGGGCGAGGAAGCCCGGCTGAGATACCGCTATCTGGATATGCGCCGCGAAGGCGGGCCCGGTGATGCCATCCGGCTGCGGTCCCGGGTCAACGCCGCCGCCCGGTCAGTACTGGCGGCTCATGACTTCATCGAGATCGAGACGCCGACGCTGACCCGCTCCACACCGGAGGGGGCGCGGGACTTCCTGGTGCCGGCCCGGCTACAACCCGGTTCGTTCTACGCGCTGCCGCAGAGCCCGCAGTTGTTCAAGCAACTGCTCATGGTGGCCGGCATGGAGCGCTATTACCAGATTGCTCGCTGTTACCGCGATGAGGATTTCCGCGCCGACCGCCAACCTGAGTTCACCCAACTCGATGTGGAGATGAGCTTCGTCGACACCGACGATGTGATGGCCGTCGCCGAAGAGATCCTGACCGCGCTGTGGTCGCTGATCGGCTACGAGCTACCGCGGCCGATCCCGCGGATGACGTACGCCGATGCCATGCGTCGGTTCGGCTCGGATAAGCCGGATCTGCGGTTCGGCCTCGAGCTCGTCGAGTGCACCGAGTACTTCTCCGACACGCCCTTCCGGGTTTTCCAGGCGCCATACGTGGGCGCGGTGGTGATGCCGGGTGGCGCATCGCAACCGCGCCGGACCCTGGACGGCTGGCAGGACTGGGCCAAGCAACGCGGACACAAGGGTTTGGCCTACGTTCTCATCGATGACGACGGCACGTTGGGTGGGCCGGTTGCCAAGAACCTCTCTGATGCTGAGTGTGCCGGACTCGCCGCTCATGTCGGTGCGAAACCTGGTGACTGCGTGTTCTTTTCGGCCGGTCCCGCCAGACCGTCGCGGGCACTGCTGGGCGCCGCGCGTGGTGAGATCGCCCGGCGGCTGGACATGATCGACGAGGGCGCCTGGGCGTTCCTGTGGATCGTGGACCCGCCGCTGTTCGAGCCGGCTGACGACGCGACCGCGGCCGGCGATGTCGCCGTTGGTTCCGGGGTGTGGACGGCGGTGCACCATGCATTCACCGCGCCCAAGCCCGGGCAGGCCGCCCTCATCGATACCGATCCTGGTGCGGTGCTCGCCGACGCCTACGACATCGTCTGCAACGGCCACGAGATCGGCGGCGGATCGATCCGTATTCACCGCCGAGACACCCAGGAACGGGTCTTCTCGGTGATGGGTATCAACTCGGGCGAAGCTGCCGAGAAGTTCGGATTCCTGCTCGACGCCTTCACCTTCGGCGCCCCGCCGCACGGCGGTATCGCGTTCGGCTGGGATCGCATCACGGCACTGCTGTTCGGCGCCGACTCGATCCGCGACGTCATCGCCTTCCCCAAGTCCGGCGGTGGCGTGGATCCGCTCACCGATGCCCCTGCCCCGATCACCGCGCAGCAGCGCAAGGAGTCCGGGATGGATCACCGGCCCCAGAAGTAGCGCGATCCGACTTACCATGAGTGCCGTGGATAACACGCTCGACTACATCGATCAGGCGTCCTTCCTCGGTCTGCGCGCACTCGGCCACGGCCCGGTGATCCAGTTCACCTGGATCTATGCCCGCGACGTCGACCTCAACGGGTTGCGGCGTTTCCACCGCAACCTCGGACAGGGTTTACTCGGCCGCCGTATCGAACGCTCACCACTGCCGTTCGGCAGGCACCGGTGGATCGCGTGGCCGGGTCCGGCGGATATCGACGTCGCCGCCGCGGCCCGGTCGCGCAGCGAGCTCACCGCCTGGACCGACGAGCAAGCCGCGCTACCGATCGATCCGGAACACGGGCCGTCGTGGCGGCTGGCGATCCAGCCCTTCACCGACGGGGATACCGCAGTGACACTGGTGGTTTCCCATACGGTCGCCGACGGGGTGGGCATGGCGATTGCGGTGACTGAGGCTGCCCAGGGTGTGACGAGGAATCTCGGATATCCGGCCGCGAGATCACGACAGAAAAGCAAAGCGCTGCTCCAAGATTTGCGCGACATCGCCGGGGCACTGCCCCAGATGGCCCGAGCGCTGGCAGCCGCAGTGCGCGTGGCGATAGCCAACGGGGGTATCGATTCGCCCGGCAAACCCACGACCAGTAACCCGGCAGAAGACCCCGGCGAGGTTGTCACGCTGCCCTCGGTGACGGCCTACCTCGATGTGCAGCAATGGGACCACCGCGCGAAAAGCCTGGGTGGAACCGGTAATTCGCTGTTTCTGGGCGTCGCTGCCCGGATCGGCCAGGACCTGGAATGGGTCGAACCAGATGGCACGGTAACCCTCTCCGTACCCGTCAACGAGCGGATCGAGGGCGATGCCCGGGGCAATGCACTGACCGGAGTGAGGCTGAGCATCGATCCATCAACGGTCGCGGGCGATCTGACGGGACTCCGTGCGGGCCTGAAGACCGCGCTGTCCACCCTGGGCGAAGCTCACAATCAGCTGGTGGCGCCACTCCCGCTCACACCCGTGATTCCCAAGATCGTGGCCCGCCGACTGGAAGGCATGGTGGTGGGCGGCGCATTACTCGGCAGTTCAAATCTGGGGGACCTCGATCCAGCAGTCAACCGTCCCGACGGCACCGATGCCGACTATTTCGCAGTCCGGACGAATGAGCGGATCGACCGGGCGCATCTCCGGCGCCACGACGGAATCTTCTTCCCCGTCGTCTCGGCGCGACTACGGGGCAAAGTCTCGGTAAGTGTCGGCTATACGAACGCTGACGGGACGACCACCACCGATCAGCTGTTGGACGCGGTTCGCGGCGCGCTCGGGGATTTCGGCCTGTCCGGGCAGATCGAGTGAGTCCGACTAACGTGGCCGCGGTGGACAACACCCTCGACTACATGGACCAGGCGTCATTCCTGGGTCTGCGTGCGCGCGGTCGCGATCCGCTGATCCGGTGGTGCTGGGTTTATGACCATGAGGTCGACCTTGTGGCCCTGCGCCGGTTCCATCACAACCTCGGACAAGGACTTCTCGGCCGGCGTATCGAACGATCGCCGTTGCCGTTCGGCAGGGATAGGTGGGTCACATGGCCTGGTCTGCCCGATATCGAGATCGCACCGAAGGCTAGGCCGCGTAGTGATTTTCGGGCGTGGGCCGCCGAGCAGGCGGTCGTGCCCATCGACCCTGAGCGCGGTCCTTCGTGGAGATTGGCGGTGCTGCCATTCACCGAAGGCGGTGCGGCCGTCGTGCTGATCGTCTCGCACACGATCGCCGACGGTGGCGGCGCCGTTGTCGCTGTCACCGATGCCGCCAAAGGAATAACTCACGACATGGGCTATCCGCCGCCGACTTCACGCACGAGATTCCAGGCGGTGCGGGAGGACGCGCGGGTGCTGATTCGCGGATTACCCGAGGTCGCCAAGTCTGTACTGGGCGCACTTCGGCTGGCCCGCAAGGACGGCACCGCCGCGGTTCGGCAGAAAGCCGCTGCGATCCCTGCGCAGGGCGGCTTGGATCGGCAGGTCTTCGTCCCCTCGGTGACGATCCAGGTCGACGTCGAGCAATGGGATAAGCGCGCCCGTGAACTCGGCGGGTCCGGTCCGACACTGCTGCTGGGGTTCGGAGTCAGATGC
>Ga0194035_1000083_pt1 | contig 56787 bp, 64 predicted proteins | sample JunL2320m_MetaG_FD_148680 | JGI IMG/M metagenome (GOLD analysis project Ga0194035, IMG submission 148680) | Anoxic zone freshwater microbial communities from boreal shield lake in IISD Experimental Lakes Area, Ontario, Canada - Jun2016-L239-20m | ecosystem: Environmental > Aquatic > Freshwater >...
CGATGGCGCTGGCTGGTCGGGTGGGTGGCCTGGCGGTCGGGCTCGGAATTGGACTCGGTATCGGGTTCGCAACCTGCACACCGGCCTCGGCTGCGCCGACCGATTCATCGGGTTCCGCGTCACGGGTCGGGGCCGCCGACCACAGCGGGTCGCCGGCGCACCGAGCATCTGCAGCCCGTACCAATCTCAGCGGTTCGCGCGCCGCACCGAAATCAACTGCCGGCGCGGGCCTGCCAACCCTGTCGGCATCCGCTCCCGTGCTGGAGAACGCGGCGGCTGTCGTCACCTGGCGCGCGGCCCGCAGGTCCGTCGCAGGTCCCGCTGCGCCAGTGGCTGATGCGACCAATATCACCTTCCCGTGGTGTGACCCCCGCGGCCGCCAGATCACGATCTATAAGGGCACGCATTTCGCCATCCCGAACAGTTTCGGATATTTCATCACTCAGACGGTTGGCACGGGCACCTTCACCACCAACTCGGTCTACGACCTTACTGACGTCGATCAGTACGACTGGAATAAGTTCACCGGAATCGCCTTCACACCATTGGAACCGGACCGCAACTCCGCCATGGTCGGCTGGCGATATAACTTGACCACCAAGGAATTCGAGATCGCCCCGTTCTACAACGTCGATAAAGTACGGATTCTGCCGAATGAAGTCACCGAGGTGATCTCGGTGCCGGCAGACCAGACGTTTCAGTTCAGTGTCGACTACACCGGTATCACTCTGAGCTACGGCGGTACAACGGTTTTCAAGCCGTACCCGCCTGGCTTGGTGGCTAATGTCTGGACAGCCGCGCGGGTTAGTGGATGGTTCGGCGGCAACGAGGTGGCTCCCCGAACCCTCTCGTATTTTCTAAACCTGAATTGAGGTGTCGGGCGGTAATTGACTCCCGACCAGTAGCACCGCGAACGATTCGATAGCTGATCAGTGCGTCCGGGCGCCGGCGCTCCGACGACGCGGCCCACCAGACCTGCCGCGACCCGGTTGGCTCGCCACCGCGTTACCACGACCACGTCGCTGGCCGGCGTTCTCCGGTCGACGTGGCCGATTGGGCTGTGAGTTGTTCTGCGCCTGAGCCACTTCGGGCGCGAGCATCCGGTGCGGCGCACTTTCGCCGACGAGGGTGTGTACGGCTTCGGAGTCCGCGGCGACCCGTTGCGGGGTAACGGTGATTCCGGCTTTGCGCATCAGCGCCTGAGTCTCTTTGCGCTGTTCGGGCAGAACGACGGTGACGACATCACCGGCGCCGCCGGCTCGCGCGGTGCGTCCGGAGCGGTGGAGATAGGCCTTGTGTTCGGCGGGCGGATCGATGTGGACAACGAGTTCCACATCATCGACGTGAACCCCGCGAGCCGCGATATCGGTGGCGACCAGGACAAGAACATCGCCGGCGGCGAATTTCGCAAGGTTGCGGTCACGTGCGGGCTGTGACAGGTTACCGTGCAGATCAACCGATGGCACCCCGGCCTCGGTGAGCTGCTTGGCAAGTTTCTTCGCCTGATGCTTGGTGCGCAGGAACAGAATCCGGCGGCCGTTGCCCGACGCTAGACGATGTACGAGTGCCTTCTTCGAATCAACTCCATCGACGTGGAACACGTGGTGGGTCATGGTGGACACCGGGGAGTTGACCTCATCGACGGAGTGGGTCACCGGATTGCGAAGGAACCGCGTGACCAGCTTGTCGACACCGTTATCCAGCGTCGCCGAGAACAGCATGCGTTGGCCGCCGGAAGGCGTGGCGGCGAGGATCCGGGTGACCGCGGGCAGGAAGCCGAGGTCGGCCATGTGATCGGCCTCGTCGAGCACGATGATCTCGACGCGGTCCAGGTTGACCAGGCGCTGCTTCATCAAGTCCTCGAGCCGGCCCGGGCAGGCCACCACGATGTCGACGCCCGATTTGAGCGCTGTCACCTGACGGCCTTGCGGTACACCACCGAAGATTGTGGTGACTCGCATGTCGTAGCACCGCGCCAGTGGCTCCAGTGCGGCGGCAATCTGGGTTGCCAGTTCGCGAGTGGGGGCCAGGATCAGTCCCGAGGGTTGGCTTGGAATGCGCTTGCCGCCGTGCAGTCTGCTGACCAGTGGGATGGCGAACGCGAGCGTCTTGCCGCTACCCGTCTTACCGCGACCGAGGACATCTCGGCCGGCGAGCGTGTCGGGAAGTGTCTCGACCTGGATGGGGAAGGGTGCGGTGATGCCGACCCTGGTCAGTTCACTGACCAAGGCGTTCGGGACGCCGAGTTCGGAGAAAGTCGCAGTGGTAGTCATGGTGGTGATGCCTTTCAGGCAAAGGGTGTGCTTGGCCGACGACTATCAAGTCGCGCGCCTGAGCACGTGTGTGGCGAGATTGCCGGAGGGCAAAATCGATCGCCGCGAGACGTATGTGCTTGGCTGCACGGAACATCCGAGTCGACGCGCAGTAGTGGAAGCACAACTGGCGCGGAGGTGAGATGAACATTCATTCCACGACGTAGGCTGGCATCACCTGTGGTGACGTCAACGTTGGCCCCAGTGTAGCGCACGAACCATGTATCCAGGCCAACGGTGTAGCGTAAACCACACATCCCTCATATCGGCCGTGTGCACTCAGCGGTTGGAATTGCCGTAAGGATCTGATGATCAGAGACTCCGACGATCGCCGCCCGGCGACGCGGCTCCGCCTGACATTGGCATCTGCATTAGGTCGTGACATTGACGGCGCGTGGTGGCTGCGGACAGCGCGGACTGCCCGAGAACTACCTGAGTTGATCGCCACGCTGAAGGGCCGATTGGGCGAGATCGTTGATATCAATGTCAATTGGTCATTAGACGGGCCGCCGCGAATGACCTTCTATGGCGGCGAGTGCAAACGCCAGCCGGTGATGACACTCACCGGTGCCACTGCGGACATCAGCCTCCTGGTGGTCCCGTGCACCACCAGCGCCGCATTGGCGGTGATGATTCTGCGCCAGGCCGCCCGATTGCCGATCGAGTCATTCCACATGGACAGCGAAGCATTCAGAACAGCCGAGGGAATAGTGCTCGCCGCGCGTACTCAGCGATCACCACGCCCGATCATGACTACCGAGCCGGTGGTCCATTCTTCGCAGTGATGTAGCGGCATTAGATTTGGCATTGCACGATCCCGATGCGAACGTTTTTCGTACAATCTCGTCATGGACAAGAGCTTTTTTGTCGCCAGTGTGATTCTCATCGGGATAGCAACAGGGGTTGCGACCGCTTCCGCAGAGCCGACAGATGGAACATCCGCGAGCGCCGAAGACCTCATCGTCACGATCCCCGCACTCAGTGGCGACGGGGGCGACACATTTGCCCTGTCTGACGGTTTCGCGCAGAAGGAAACACCATCACAACCTGGGGAACCGCCTTGGCCACCGACCACGGTTCGCATGGTCGGCGAACCGGTCCCAGGCGATGCTGAAGGCGACGGTGACCCGGATGAGGCACTTCTTCTGGTGGTCGACTCCGGCGGTAGCGGACGCTTCTACTGGGCCGTCATCGCCATCAACGATGACGGTTCGTATCAGGCGTCAAATGCCTTGCCTTTGGGGGACCGGATCACACCGCAGACGGTCGAGTTCCGAGACGGGCAATTCGTCTACAACTATCTCGGCCGAACACCCGACCAAGGGGCGGCTGTTCCAGAGATCGTTTTTATTAACCTCGACACGGCAACGGGCATGATCTCCACCTCGTGACGCCGAGGCTCGCCGAGTTCATCATCCTGGACGTCTGCGGCGTCCTCGTGCTCGGCGCGTGCGTCTACCTGTTCGTCTCCTACGCCGTGATGGCCCCGCATGTCGGCCCGCGTCCGCGCGTACACCACCTAGTCGCGATGCTGCGCGAATTGTTCCTTGTGATCATCACCCAGCCGCTCGTACCGCTGTACTACGTCGTGGGCCGGGTGATGGGGCCGGGAGACGGAATCCCGGTGATCTTCATACACGGATATTTCCAGAATCGATCTAATTTCTGGTGGCTTGCCCGCCAATGTAAAAAGGGCTCGCTGGGGCCGCTTTTCGGCTTTAACTACCCATGGATCGAGTCCATCGATGAAAGTAGCCAACGACTCAGCACGTTCGTCGATTCCGTCCGCGACGAGACAGGAGAGAGCCAAGTGATTCTGGTCGCACATTCGCTCGGCGGGCTCATCGCTCTGGAATACGCTCACTCGACAGCCGGCGCGGGACGTGTTGCGGAGTGCATCACCGTGGGAACACCGCACGCCGGCGTCAAATGGCGCGGCCCGATTCTGGGCCGAGCCGGGCGCGACCTGCGTGAGGGAGCGGCGTTCGCCCGCGAGCGGCAATCACGTCAGGTTCCGGCGCCGACACTCAGTGTCTACTCGACTCACGACAACGTGGTGCATCCACCGTCCACCAGTGAACTCGCTTCTCGGGGCGGACGTGATGTGGCCGTCGGGGGTCACGGGCATCTTTCGCTGTTGTATTCGCGAGAGGTCGCAAACGCAGTCATCGGGTTTATTCGTCACTGTGACGAATAAACCCCTCGCGGTCATATCGGGCCGGGAGAGGTCATGTCGGCCGGCGACCCGGTTGACCCACCACTCGGCGGCCGGATTGTCCGGCGCTTGTTCGGCACGACAGCCAACGGCCGCAATAGTGCCCCACGCATTCGACACGGCCGATGGGGGAAGGTGGGAGCGCCGCCGCCAGACGGGTGAGGGCTGCGAAACCGGAGAGCCCCAAATGGCATCGCACACGCGCCGCCGTCGGCCCAGCTCATAGTTATGCCGATAAGCCACATTATGTCAAGTCGTAGGAATACTGGTCATGCAGTGAATCAGAACTGCCGGCCCCCTCCTCGACACGTCATAGATCGAGCACAAACCGCAGCGCCTGATCGATGGCTTGGATGCGGTCTGGGCCAATCAAACCCTGGCGGGATGACAGTCGCTCGATGGCGACCACTCGAAGTTGATCGCAACGGGCAAAAGAAATGCGGTCCAATCCACTGCTATCTGGCTCAAGCTCGACATGGCTGCGCAGACCATAACCGGCGGTTGTGATCGGCACGACGACCACCAGTCCGCCCGGTCCGTTGTTGAGGATGTCGACCGACACCACGACCGCCGGGCGGCGGAAAGTCGGCTCGCGTCCGACTGGCTGGCCGAGATCGACGTAATAGACCTCCCCTCGCCAGATCAAGCCAGCGCGTCCCATTCACGACGTTCGGCCACGTACTTCTCCCACAGCGCTGGGTCGCTTCGTAGACGCTGATAATCCCCGTTGAGGCCCCGCAGGAACTCCTGCCGCTCCAAGGCATCGATCGCCGCGTGGACGACGTCGACGACGGCGATCTGACGGGCCTTCGCCAGAGATTGCAGCCGTTCGGAATCGGGACGGCGAACTCGGACGGTTGTTGTTTCTGCTGCCATGTGCTCAGTGTAGACGAAATGTAGACAAGCCACCCCGCGTGTTGAGGCCGCCACCGCAATCGCTGCCCGCGGGCGGCTGTAGCGTGGCACACCGTGAACTCATCTCGCGTGTCCTCGTGCGTCGCCCTGGCCGCCTGCGCCGCGTCGCTCGCCATGCTGCTGGCTGGCTGCGGCTCGAAGACCGACTCGTCATCGGCCAGTGCCGTCGACAAAGTGTCATCGTCGGTCGAGGCGCCGGCCAGTCCCTGCCCGACGGCGATGCCGCCCAGTGGCGCCACGCCCGAATGGACGCTTCCTGGCGCCACCGGCAGCGTGGCGGTCAGTGGGTCCACCGCGACCACTGCCCCGCTGGTCAAGGTCGATGCCCCGTTCAGCGTGACCCAGACCCAGGTGCACACGCTGCAGGCCGGCTCCGGCCCCGTTGTGGCACCCACGGCGACGGTGTCGGTCTGCTACATGGGCGTCAACGGACGCGACGGCTCGGTCTTCGACAGCAGTTACGAACGGGGTGCCCCGGTCGAGTTCCCGCTGACCGGCGTGGTGCCGGGATTCCAGAAGGCCATCGCCGGACAGAATGTCGGATCCACGGTTGCCGTCGCGATGGTGTCCGCCGACGGCTACCCCGATGGTCAGCCCGCAGCCGGAATCGAACCCGGTGACTCGCTCATCTTCGCGATCAAGATCCTCGGCGTCACGGGCTGAGCTGAGCTTCTTCAGAGATTCAGCACCAGACGCAGCGCCGCATCGACTCGGTTCAGTTCGTCGACGTTGAGGTATCCCACGCTCGCCCCGAGGCGTTCGGGATCCACCGCTGCTGTCTGTTCGGCGAGGACGCGCGTGGGCCGGCCGGCTATCTCGATTTCGGGCCGGAAGCTGGCTGCGCGCGCAGACGTCGAGGTCGGTGCCACCAGCCAAGTCGACAACGGCAACTGGTCGGACTGAACCACTACCGCATAGCGCGACTCGGACTGTTCGTGGCCGCTGCTGCGCCGCGGAGCGTTGAGCTGGTAGACCTCACCAGCCGGATGAAATTAGTGTTGCGCCATGAGCCTTGTCACCTATGAACTGCGCGATCACATCGCCACCATCACGCTCAACCGGCCTGAGGCCCGTAACGCGATCAATGGCGCACTCCGCGAGGATTTGAATGTGGCCTGGAACCGGTTTCGTGATGACGAGGACGCCTGGGTCGGTGTCCTGACCGCCAACGGCGACGTCTACTGCGCCGGCGCCGACCTGAAGGACGGCGCAGGTTCGGTCGGTACGTTCGCCGGCACGTTCTGGGAGAAGCCCACCATCAACTCCTTCGAGAGCGGGATGGAGTTGTTCAAGCCGACCATCGCCGCGGTGCACGGACCGTGTATCGGCTATGGACTGACCGGCGTGCTGTTCTGTGACTTCGTGTTCGCCAGCACCGAAGCCAGCTTCTGTTTCCCCGAGGTGTCGATTGGCATCCCCACCATCGTCGGCGCCATCCGACTGCCCCAGCGGGTGGGTTGGGCCAATGCGATGGAGTTGCTTCTGACCGGAAAGCCCATCAGCGCGCAGCGTGCCAAGGAAACGGGTTTGGTGTGGAAGTTGGTCGAACCCGATGACTTGCAGGCGCAGGCTCAGGCCTGGGCGCGCATTCTCACCGAAGCCGCACCGCTCGCCCAGCGGGCGACCAAGGAGGTCGCCTGGCGAACTGCCGATATGGGATGGATCGAGTCGGTCCGGTTCGGTGAGGTCATGCGCAAGGTTGCCGGCGCAACCGACGACGTCGCCGAAGGTCTGGCGGCTTGGCGGGAGAAGCGCAAGCCGGCGTGGCGGGGCCGCTGACCGCTAGCGTGCCCTCAGTCGGATGACGGGCAATTCACGGTCGGTTTTCTCTTGATATGCGGTGAAGCGCTGTGATGCCGAAGTGATCTTCCGCCACGCAGCCTCGCGTTCAGGGCCGTGAAGTTGTTCCGCCACAACGGATTCGGTTCGCCCGCTGAATTCAATGGAAACCCGATCAGGATGCGCGGCCAGGTTGTAGTACCAACTCGGATTCTTCACGGCTCCAGCGAATGAGGCGACGATTAACCAGTCGCCCTCGTCGGTGGGAAAATAGGCCAGCGGCGATTTGCGTTCCAGCCCACTCTTGCTGCCCACCGTCGTCAGAACCAGGGACGGCAGTTCGCCGAATTTTCCGGTCTTGCGGATCCGGCCGGCGGAGAACTTGTTGAAGAGTTTGAGGAACTGCTTGGCAATGCCCGGTTGGGAAACGCCGCGGCTACCGGTTGGGGTGGTGAAACTCATGCTGTACCCGCTTTCGTCGCGACCATCACTTCGGCCGGGTCCCGACCTCCAAGGCGGCAAGTTCGGAGGTGCCATCGAACAGCAGCCGCCCCGACTCGCGGACCGTGCACCGCAACCGGCCGCCGAGGTGTTCGAAATCGGTGTCGATATTGCGCCGCTCGGCGGGCAACGGGACCGGCAGCACGTGTGGCGGCAGGTGCCTACCGTCCCCCTCCAACTCGATCTCATAACGCGGCGACTTTCCGCGGATTAACCACTGGTTGTCGCCCACCTTGGAGCGCACCAGCACCGGCGGGGTCATCCGGATGACCTTGGTGCCCACCCTGACCACGATCCCGTTGACATCGCTTGCAATCGGTCCCAGCGAGAGCAACCCGCCGGAAAAAGCCACACAGACGTCATCGTTGCCGAAATCATGCGCTTCACCCCACCACCACCGCAGTGGAAATCCCTTACCCCAGTTGCGTTCGGCGTAGACCTTGGCGCCGTCGAACGTCCAACTCTCATCACCGTATTCGACTGTGCCGCTCGCTTTCCCGCCAAGACAGTAGGGATGCCAGTACTGGTTCAGAAACGGGATCGCCGAGAAAATGCCACCGCCGCCGAAGGCCTTGGGCCAGGCAAATCGATCAGTGATTTCCATGTTCAGGCGAAGGTCGCCGAGTTCGAACCGGACCCGGTCGGTGCTTACGGTGAAGTTGCCCGACGCATCACCGGCGCTCACCGAGAACGGGGACTGCTGGGCACGTGCGCCCTCCAGTGCCCCGGAGCGCACCACCAGGCCCGGATGCACCCCGACTGCAGCAGTGGACCAGTCCCCTGCCGGTTGCCGGTTGACACTGCACAGTGCGATCAGCGCCCGGCCGCTGGCCTCATCGGTGACCCGCCAGAACCAGCCCTCCATTTCGGTGCCATGCGACGGCAACGGGTTTCCGTATGGAACGTCAGCGCCGGTGCGGCGGTAGGCGTTGGTCAGGCGCTGGAGCATGTTTCCAACATATCCTGCCGGGCCTGGCTGCCGAATGCCCGCAAATGTCCGCTGAGGTGGTTGCGGTCGCCGATGGTCAGCAGGGCTATCGTGAGCCCGGTCTCGACGACCGCTGGAGGAGCATGCCGAGCTGGATTGCCGACCTGGTGCGGCTTGACGGTAGCGGCCACACATTCCGGACGTCCATGGCTCTGGGGTCAGGCCCCCGTCTGTTCGGCGGGCTGATCGCGGCACAGGCTCTGGCGGCTGCCGGTGCGACTGTTGCCGCTGAGCGGTTGCCACAGTCGCTGCACGCCTACTTCATCACGGGTGGCCGGGTCGGAGTTGACGTCGAGTATGTCGTGGAAGCCACCCGCGATGGCCGGTCCTTCACTACCCGTCGGGTCACCGCTAGCCAGGACGGTGTGCCCATTTTCGAGATGCTGGCGTCGTTCCACTGCCCCGAGCAGACCCTCGACTGGCAGCGCCCCGCGACGCCGCGCCTGCCACTGGCACAGGCCACCACAGCCGTGACTCCCCCGGAGCGCTGGGTTGACTACTACGAAACACGCGTAGCGGCCGATGCGGACACGTCGTGGCCGCAACAGCCGTTCTGGTTCCGCTCCCGTGAGCCGATCGAGGACGATCCGATCCTGCGGGCGTGCGCGTTGACCTTCGTCTCGGATCTGGGGATGGTCTCCACCGCTCGTCCGCCGGGCCAGCAGGAGCCTGGGCCGGGCGGTGCGGCAAGCCTCGACCATGCGCTCTGGCTCCACCGACCGGTCGACCCGCATCAGTGGCACTGCTACGACGCGGTGGCGATCAGCCACAGCGATGCCCGCGGTCTGGCATTCGGATCAGTCCACGACAACCTGGGCACGCTGGTGGCCAGCGTTGCCCAGGAGTCGTTGTGGCGATGTTGAGGGCCCGCTAGGCGATGATCCTGATCAGGTAGGGCGCCATATCGGTGGTACGCACCGGGGAGACCACGACACCGGCGTCAGTGACCTCCAGCATCTGGTTATTCCCCAGGAACAGCGTGACGGTCGTGGTGCCGTCCGGGCCGTAGAAGATCAGGTCGGCAGGCAGAGCCTGATCCGCGGTGACCTTCTGGCCCACGTTGTACATCGCACCGGACGAGCGCGGGATTTTGGCGCCCACGCCGGCGAAGACGTACTGCATCAGACCAGACGAGTCGAAGCCGACCGTGCTCGCGCCAGGTCCGTTGCCCAGACTTGGACCGTTGATATCGCCGCCCCCCCATGAGTACGGCACACCGCGTTGGGAAAGCCCGCGCGTGATCACGTAATTGACCGCCTGATCCCGGGATACCGGGGCCGCGGCGGCCTCGACCGATACCAGGGCGGGCGCAAGGATCAGTAGTAACAGGCTCATGAGTGCGACACTGATGCGCTTCATTTTCTCCAATCCCCTCTCTGGGACGCGACCGGTGACAACGCCGGACGGAGGCCCCTGCTCATTGCGGATGTGAACACCACGGGCGGCTTGCCCGAGCTATTTCACACCAGTCACTACCATCACTTCTACAACACCCAGCGGCGCGCTGCCACCCGGTGTTCCTTCCTTGCAGGTCACTTGTTCGAACCGTGACCCAACGGTGTCATAAGCGGTCTCAACCGTGGCCGAATAGTGGCCGTCGCAGGTCTGGTCGCGGTCCTCGTGCGCACCGGTAAACTGCCCTCTCATGACGACCACCGAGACCGCGCTGCCCAACGGACAGAACATCGACGCCGCGATCGCAGAGGGACGGCGAACCTACGAACTCGACCGCCAGCACGTCTTCCACTCGTGGTCGGCGCAGGCTCAGATCAAGCCGATGACGGTCCTGGCCGCAGAAGGTTCTTACATATGGGACGGCGAAGGCAACAGGCTGCTGGACTTCTCCGGGCAGCTGGTCTTCACCAACATCGGCCATCAGCATCCGAAAGTCATTGCGGCGATCGCCGAACAGGCCGCCAAACTGTGCACGATCGCGCCGCAGCATGCTAACGCCGCTCGTTCCGAGGCCGCCCGACTCATCGCCGAGCGGACACCCGGCGACCTCAATCACGTGTTCTTCACCAACGCGGGCGCCGACGCTGTCGAGCACGCGGTGCGAATGGCACGCCTGCACACCGGCCGACGCAAGGTGCTGTCCCGGTACCGCTCCTACCATGGTGGTACCGATACCGCGATCAATCTCACCGGTGACCCGCGGCGCTACCCCAACGATTACGGCAGCGCCGGCGTTGTGCACTTCAACGGCCCGTTCCTGTATCGCTCGTCGTTCTACTCCGATAACGAGCAACAGGAGTCCGAGCGCGCACTGGACTATCTCGAGCGACTCATTGCCCACGAGGGCCCCGCAACGATCGCCGCGATCATCCTGGAATCCGTTCCCGGCACCGCCGGCATCATGGTCCCCCCGCCCGGCTATATGGCGGGCGTGCGGGAGATCTGCGACCGCCACGGCATCATCTTCATCGCCGACGAGGTGATGGCCGGCTTCGGCCGCACCGGAAAATGGTTCGCCATCGACAATTTCGACGTCGGCCCGGATCTGATCACCTTCGCCAAGGGCGTCACATCGGGCTACGTGCCACTGGGTGGTGTGGCGATCAGTGACGCGATTTACAACACTTTCGCCGATCGAGCCTATCCCGGCGGGCTGACCTACTCCGGGCATCCGCTGGCCTGCGCGGCCGCCGTGGCGACCATCAACGCCATGGAGGATGAGGGAATGGTGACCAACGCCGCGCGCATCGGCGCCACGGTGCTCGGACCCGGTCTGCACGAGCTGGCGAAACGGCATCCGTCGGTCGGCGAGGTCCGCGGTCTGGGTGTGTTCTGGGCACTCGAACTCGTCTCGAACCCGAAGACCCGGGAACCGCTAGCACCCTACGGTGGCTCCAGTCCGGCCATGAATGCCGTTCTCGCGGCGTGCAAGTCGGGTGGGCTGCTGCCCTTTGTGAATTTCAATCGCATTCACGCCTGCCCGCCGTGCAATGTCAGCGATGCGGAGATTGCTGACGGCCTGGCGATCCTGGATGCCGCCCTGGATGTGGCAGACGAGCACGTAGTCTCCTGAAACGCGGCTCAGTACGTTTGGGGATGCTGGGCCAGAAGAAACAGCACGAAGCCCATGCATGCCAGCAGGTTCAGGGCGATAAGAATTGCACCCGCCACCATGAGCCAGTGCAGCAGGCGGCGACGCGTCCGGCCACGTTTCACGCGCCGCTCATCCGACAGGCTGGCCGTTGTGACGAGAGCGAAGCCCATATCGACGACTTCGGAGTCGGTGGCCGGATATCCGTCGGCTATCTCGCGAAGTCGCCCCGCCGGGATGTCCACACCCACCGTGGCAAACCGTCGGCTGAGCCGGCGCATGCTGACGGACTCATCACGCAGGCGGACGGGACTCGGCCGGGCTGTCATAGTTTCGGAACTTTAGTTCCCGTCTGCCGGACCTGTCCGGGAAACCGGTTCTATGATACGAGCATGACGCGCACTATCGAACACGGCAAGCGGACCGGCTACGCCTCCCTCGGCGCCGGGGGGCTGAGTCAGGAATCCTTCCCGATGCGACTGTTCCTCAAGGGCAATGCCAAACACTGGAACCCCTCTGATATCGATATGTCCCAGGACGCGAAAGATTTCGCGGATATGACCGATAGCGAGCGCGAGTACACCACCATGCTGGCCGCGCAATTCCTGGCCGGCGAGGAGTCGGTGACTCAGGATATGCAGCCGTTCGTGGCCGCGATGGCCGCCGAAGGGCGCTTCGCCGACGAGATGTACCTAACCCAGTTTGTCTACGAGGAGGCCAAACATGCCCTGGCCTTCCGGCTGTGGTTCGACGCCGTGGGCGTGTCGACCGACCTGCACGAGTTCGTCGAGTCCAACGAGCCCCTGTCCCAGATCTTCACCAAGGAACTGCCCGACAGCCTCTACGCACTGACGATGGATCCCGGCCCAGCCAACCAGATCCGGGCCTCGGTGACCTACAACCACGTGGTCGAGGGTTGCCTGGCACTGACCGGGTACTACGGCTGGAACAAGGTGTGCAACAGCCGCCGAATCCTGCCGGGTATGCAGAAGATTATCAAGCACATCGGCGACGACGAGCGCCGGCATATGGCCTGGGGAACCTTCACCTGCCGCCGCCACGTCGCCGCCGACGATGCCAACTGGCAGGTGGTCCAGGAGCGGATGGGCGAACTGATGCCGCTGGCGCTGGGCAGTGTCGAATCCGGCACCGAGCAGTTCGGCGGCAATCCTCCGTTCGGTATCGACCCCGAGGAATTGGCTGCCTACGCCGCCGACAAACTGACCCGTCGGCTGGGCGCCATCGAATCTGCCCGCGGCGCCGACCTGAGGCTGATCGACCGCGACGCCTCGCCGGAGACCCTCGAGGAGCAGTTCCACACCGAAGATCAATTGGCGGTGGCCGGTTAGCCGGTCCGGCGTTAGGGCTCCAGCACGACCTTGATCGCGCCGCTGGAGCGGTCGGCGGCCACCCGGAACGCCTCTGGCGCATCCGACAGCGGGAACCGGTGGGTGATGACCGTCGCCGCGATGTCCGGATCGGCGGCCAGCACCGCGGCCGCCTGCGCGAACTCGTGGCCGCCCGAGGCATTGTCGTAGCAACTGCACCCGATCATCGTCAGTTCATTCATCAGGAACCCCATTCCCGGCACCCTCCGGTCACCCTGGGCGAACCCGGCCATCGCGATTCGCGCACCCGGCGCGGCCTGTCGCACACAGCTGGCCAGCGCTGAATCGGTTCCGGCGGCCTCGACCAGCACCTCGTACTCCCCGTGCGGCGCACCCGCGCCGAATCGCTCCCCGGCCGCGCGTTGGTGATCATGCCTCGACTCCAGATCGACATCGAGTCCGAGTGCGCGCGCCGCTGCCACTGCGAGCAGGCCGATACTGCCTCCGCCGACAACTAGGACTCGCTCCCCCGGCACAGCCGAAACCTTCTGCAGCGCATGCCAACTCACCGCTAACGGTTCGATGAGTGAGGCATCGGACACCGGAAGTCCGACCGGCAGCGGGACCAGGCAATCCTTGGGCACCCGAACCTGGTCCGCCAGTCCCCCGTCGAATGCCGCGCCGATGATCCCGTGCGGTGCGGACCCTCGGCATCGATGAGTCGCCCCCATCCGGCACTGGTCGCAGTCGCCGCACCGCACCGTCGGCTCCACGCAGTAGGCCCGGCCCCCGACGGTGCCGGCGATCTCGTGGCCCAGCGTCACCGGCAGGTTCCATTTGAGCAGCGTTAGGTCGCTCCCGCAGATGCCAACCGCGACGACGTCGAGCAAAGTCCAGTCGCCGCCCGGTTCCTCGACCTCGATAACGGTGGGCTCGCCGCCGATAGCCCTCACAGCGCGCATGGCACTCCTTGCTGTGGTCTGCTGTTGCCCTGCCTATACTGCGCCGATGCAGTGTGACTATGTCGTGGTGGGCACCGGATCGGCCGGTTGTGTCGTCGCCAACCGACTCAGTGCCGACCCGGGCACCAATGTCGTGGTGCTCGAGGCGGGTCCGATGGACAAAGAAAAGTTCGTCCACATCCCGGCCGCGTTCTCCAAGTTGTTCCGCAGTCCCCTGGACTGGGACTATCTGACCGAGCCACAGAAAGAGGTCGCCGGGCGCGAAATCTACTGGCCGCGAGGCAAGGTCCTCGGCGGATCGTCGTCGATGAACGCGATGATGTGGGTACCCGGATTCCCCGAGGATTATGACGAGTGGGCCCAGCATGCCGGCGACGACTGGGATTACGCCCATCTGCGGACGTACTTCGACCGAGTTGAGAATTCAGCGCTGGTGATCTCACCTCAGCGCAGCCCCCGATCGTCGACAGCGGCATGGTTGCGCGCCGCCGAGCAGTCCGGCTACCGGGTGAGCGCCCCGGACCGTCCAGCACTTGACAGCTTCTGTGAAACCGCCGTGACCCAGCGCCGCGGCGCTCGGTGGAGTTGTGCCGATGCCTATCTCAAGCCGGTGCTGTATCGCTCAAACCTGACGCTGCTGACCAACTCGACGGTGCGGCGGGTGATCTTTGAGGGCACCCGCGCGGTCGGTGTCGAGTTCGACGACGCCACCGGGCGTCGGCAGACGGTGCGGGCCGCGCGTGAGGTGGTGTTGTGCGCGGGCGCGGTCAATACTCCGCAACTGCTGATGCTCTCGGGAATCGGCGATGAAAAAGAGTTGGCGGAGTTCGGCATCGGCGTCACCCATCATGCGCCGGAAGTCGGCAAGAACCTCCTCGACCACCTCGTCGCTACTTTAGGTTTCGATGTGCCTGCCGACAGCCTGTTCGACGCCGAGAAGCCCAAGCAGTTGCTCAACTATCTGCTGCGCAGGCGCGGCATGCTGACGTCCAATGTCGGTGAGGCGTACGGGTTCGTGCGCAGCCGTCCTGAACTCGACCTGCCGGACCTGGAGCTGATCTGGGCACCGGCGCCATTCTTCGAAGAAGGGCTCGGCGATCCGTACGGCCATGCCATCGCTACCGGCCCGGTTCTGCTTAAGCCCCGCAGCAGCGGTTCGGTGACGCTGCGCTCCCCCGATCCGTTGGCCAAACCGATCATCGACCCGCGCTATCTGTCCGATCCGGACGGCGTCGACCGCGAAGCGATGATGGCCGGTCTACGGGTGACCGCCACCATCGCGCAGGCGTCGGCGCTCAAGGGCGTGGTGGGCAAGATCGCCCGCCCGCTTCACGCCACCGCACTCAACGACGAGACGTTCGAGCGCGCGCTGGACATGTGTTCGCACACGCTCTATCACCCGGTCGGCACGGCGCGGATGGGTCGCGACGAACGCAGCGTCGTAGACCCGCAGTTGAAGGTGCGAGGAGTGCACGGTCTTCGGATCGCCGACGCGTCGGTGATGCCCAGCATCATCCGCGGACACACCCACGCCCCCGTCGTGGTGATCGGCGAGAAGGCGGCGGAGCTGATCGCCGCCGGTGGCTGAACCCAGTACTTGCTTAACTCAGTAGTGGTAGGTGTCCGAGGGCGCCGATGCGTGTACGTCCTGGTCGTCGAACTCCGACACCTTGATCCCGTAGGCGCGAGCCAGGTTGAGAATCTTGTGGCCGCGAGCGATGCGCGGCAGGTCTGAGCCATTGCGGATCTCGCCGCCATCGCTTTCATACTCGGCGAAGAACTCCAGCGCCCAGGTGATCTCCTCCTGGGACGGCGACAATCCCTCATTCACGGTTGCGCACTGATCCGGAGTCAGGCAGATCTTCCCGGTCATTCCGAACTCCGTCGACACCGCAGTGGCCTCGCTGAGCTTCAGTGCGCTCGAGCCCACCGTCGGCCCGTCGATCGCACCCGGCAGGCTGGCCGCTTTTGCCGCGATGGTGAACCGTGACCGCGCGTAAGCCAGGGTGGTCGGATGCTCGCCGAAACCGGTGTCGCGGCGGAAGTCGCCGATGCCGAACGCCAATCGGAAGGTACCCTTGGTCGCGGCGATATCGGCGATCCGTTCCAATCCGCGCGCCGTCTCGACGAGCGCCACGATCGGAATGTCGGGCAGTAGTTTGGCGGTCTCGGTCACGTGGTCGACCGACTCCACCATCGCCAGCATCACTCCGCCGACCGAGGTTTGGGCCAGCATGGCCAGATCGTCGGCCCAGAACTGGGTGCCGAACCCGTTCACCCGCACCCAGTCGTTGTGGCCGGCGGCCAGCCAGCGCACCACATTCTCCCGGGCGGCATCCTTGCCCGTCGGGGCTACCGCGTCCTCAATGTCGAGTACCACGATGTCAGCCTTGGAACTGGCGGCCGGAGCGAACTTGTCGTATTGGGCCCCGTTGACCAGCAGCCAGCTCCGGGCCAGTACCGGGTCGAGACGGTATCCCGGATCCTGAGTGTCTGCGCTGGTGTCGGATTCGCTGACTTGGTCGTACATCGCTCTGGTCCCGGTGCCTTCCGTGCTGCTGAGTGGCTGTTGAGTCGCCGCTCCAATAGTCGCACCTGCGACGGTGAGTGACAAAACCAGCTTCCGCGCCGGGGACAGCGGGGTTCGGTACTGTCTGGTGACATGGGAGATGCCGGTCGTATCACGGAGATCTGGCGATATCCGGTCAAGTCGATGGCGGGCGCCCGGGTTTCCACGGCACGCATCGGCGCGCTGGGCCTGCACGCCGACCGGACCTGGGCGGTCCGTGACCTTGAACTGAACTCCACCACCGGCGCCAAACGGCTGCCTGGCCTGCTCTGGTGCACCGCGCGCTACGCCACCGAGCCGCAACCCGACGCCGGACCGGGCAACGCGCCCGAAGTGACCATCGGCTTCCCCGACGGCCAGGAGATGTCCAGCGCGGACCCTGCCATCCACCGGACACTGTCGGCCTATCTCGATACCGATGTCGAGCTCCGTCCACTGCCCCCGATGACCGATCGCGAGCAGTACCGCGCAGCGACCGCGACGCAGAGTGACTTACGCACCATTTTCGGACTCGGCCCCGAGGAACCACTTCCGGACCTGTCGATGTTCCCGGTGCGCAAGCTGGCGGAGATCACCCGGTACGCCACCCCGGTCGGCAGCTATGTCGATGCGTACCCCATCCACATCCTGACCGAGCAGGCGTTACAGACGATGGCAGCCCTGGCCCCGGATTCCGACTTTGACGTTCGACGGTTCCGGCCGACGATCGTCGTCAACTCGCCAAGTTCGGCCGCTCACCCGGAATTGGACTGGTGCGGCGGCATGCTGCACGCACCGCAGGCCGGTTTCGCTCCGCTCATCCCCACTATCCGATGTGTGATGCCGTCCCATGAACAGGCCGACATCATGCGCGACCCGGAGATCACCCGGACCATCGCCGCGAACGCTCGTCGGTGCCTCGGGGTCTATGGAACGGTGGTCACGCCTGGACGCATTGCGGAAGGCGACATCCTCACTCTTGCACCACCGAACCGCTCCGCGTTCGCATCCGCCGTGGATTCGGCGGTCGGTACGTTCAAGCGCACCGTAATGCGCGCGGTATCGGCAACGCTGCCCCGCTGAGGCAAGATGAGCGCTATGCGGAATGCGATGCGTGTCCTCGGTGTCCTGATGGTGCTGTTCGGCGTGCTGTTCACCCTGCAGGGGGTGGGCAAGGTGCAGGGCAGCTTCATGAGTAACACCACAACGTGGACGGTGCTTGGACCCATCATCGCGCTGGCCGGCCTCGGGCTCGCCATCGCCGGCTGGCGGCGTCGCTGACCTCCCCGATGATGGCTGCACAGTCGCACACCGCAGACGGACGGCCGCGCGCACGAGCTCTGGGTATTGCGCCGGGCGGCGACCCGGGGCCACTCAACGCGATCACCGATGTCGGCGGTCTCGAGGTGGGGGTGGCGACACTGATATCCGGCCAGGGTGCGTTGACGCTCGGACGCGGACCGGTACGCACCGGCGTGACGGCGATCCTGCCGCGCGGACGAGCGGGTATCGGCCAGCCCTGCGCGGCCGGCTGGTACTCGCTCAACGGCAACGGCGAAATGACCGGCACCACCTGGATCGAGGAGTCCGGTGCATTCAATCTGCCGATCGTGCTGTCCAACACCCACGCCATTGGGGCCTGTCATACCGGGGTGATCTCGTGGGTCAATCGGGTGAATCCGCTCCTGGGCCGGCAGTGGCTACTGCCGGTGTGCGCCGAGACCTGGGACGGCTACCTCAACGACATCAACGGCGGCCACGTCCGCCCCGAGCATGCCGAGCAGGCCCTTGACGCCGCCACCGGCGGACCGGTCGAAGAAGGCTCGGTCGGCGGCGGCACGGGAATGAACTGCTACGAGTTCAAGGGCGGAAACGGTACGTCGTCACGGCTGGTACGCCACGGGTCACATACCTTCACTGTCGCGGCCTTCGTCCAGGCCAATTTCGGAACCCGAGAAGAACTGACGGTCGCCGGCAATCGAGTCGGCACGCAACTGTGCGACGATAACCCGTTGGCAGGCAGTTGGTTCGCCGACGATCTTCGAAAAGCGCCGCCCGGTGCCGGTTCGGTGATCGCGATCATCGCCACCGACGCCCCACTGCTGCCCGGTCAATGTAAGGCGCTCGCCCGGCGAGTTCCCCTGGGGCTGGCCAGAACCGGGACCACCGGGAGTCACTTCTCCGGTGACATCTTTCTGGCGTTCTCGACCGCGCCAGCCCCCGGGCTGCTCAGTTCATTCCCGACCGGCGCGGCCGACGACGATGAGTTCGGCAACCTGACATTCATCCCGTGGGGTCGGATGGATGACCTCTATACGGCGGTCGTGCAATCGGTCGAGGAGGCTGTCCTCAACGCTCTGATCGTCAACTCCGATATGGTTGGCCGCGACGGGCACCGGTCTCCCGCGCTTGGGCACGACGAGCTGATGGCCCTGATACGAGCTGACTAGATGTGCCGTTGCGCAGCCTTGAGCCGTTTGCGCCACCGGGCGATGGTCGTTGGGTTTGTTACCACGAAACGCGCGAGCCCGGTCGCGTCGGGACCTGCCGGCATCGGCGCGACCGGAAGGTAGCCGTCGACCGGTATCAGGGTTCGGCCCGCACTGACCAGATCCCCGGTGAGCAATCCCACGGTGGCCAATTCGCTGTCGAATTCGATATCCGGCAATACTCCGGCCAGTGCGAGTCCTGCGGCCATCCCGATGCTGCTCTGCAGCGAGGCCACCACAACGCAGGGCAGCCCGCACATCTCGGCCACCCGCATGGAACGTCGCACACCGCCGAGTGCGCCGACGTTCACCATGGCGATATCGGCGCTCGCGCTCAGCTCCGCGCGGGCTAGGTCGGCGTTGATCGGGATAGCGATCGGGATGCTGACTCTTCTTCGGAGACGGGCGGTTTCGGCCAACGTTCGGCACGGCTGTTCGACGAACTGGAGCCCACCGGCTGCCCGATCCAACGCCTCGATCGCCGTCACCGCCGCGTCGACATCCCAGCTGCCGCCGGCGTCGCAGCGGATGGCGCCTGCCGGGCCCAAGGCGTCACGAACGGCCTCCACTCTGGCCACGTCCTCGGCCATCGGGCCACCGACGCGGACCGCCGCGGTCCGGCAGGCGGTGCCCGCGACCATGTGCCGGGCGCGATCCGGATCCACCAAAGGCACCGTCACTGCGACGGGAACCCGGCCCCGCACCGGGTCCGGCCAGCCGACTGTGCCCGCCTCGATGGAGGCGGTAAGCCATCGACCCGCGTGCTCCTCGCTGCAGTCGCTCGGCGCGCTGAACTCCCCCCATCCCTGCGGGCCTTCGATCAACATTCCCTCGTGGACCCGCAGACCGTCCACCTCGTCAGTGAGCGGTATCGCGAAGACCGGCGCTTCGTCGAAGTCAATCCACGTCTTCACGCGTGCCTCGTCACGCGTGCGGCGGCGACCAGTAGGCCAGCATCTCGGCGAAGGTGTCGAAGGCGGGCGCGGAATATCCGTAGGTGGCCTCGAAGTGGATGCTGAGCGGATAGCCGAGATCGACAACGCCGTCGATCACCCGCTTGTAGAGATCGACGATGAGGCGCCGTCTATCGGCGGGCTCGGTGGCGGCCAGTGTCTTGACGAAATCCTGTTCCGCCGCCACAGCCGCGTTGCCGGGATCCTTGATAAGCCAATCAATGAGTCGCACGCGGCTTTCCGCCTTAGGAACGAAGCCGAAGGACAGCAGGATCTCTGGGCGCTGCTCGCTGATCCTGGAGAACTCTGTCAAAAACTTCACGATGGTGTCGGAGTAGAGCAACTGCGTCATACCGTACGTCGCGCCCTGCCTGCATTTGAATCCGAATCGCTCAGCCTCGCCTGCTCGCGTCGGAATCAGGATCGCACCGCGGTTGGGCACGACATCGCGGTAGAGGGCCAATGCGTCGGTGGGTGCCACGCCGGCGCCCTCGCCATCGCTCATGGTGCGGGGTACACCGACGAAGGCGATGCCGTCCATACCCGACGCGATCAGATCCGTGAGCCGCCGGCGCAGTGCGGCCTCGTCGGAGAATGCGGTCACCTGTGTGCACAGACCCCCGACCCCGGGAAGCGCCGGGGAGATGAGTTGCCAGTAGTCCAGGACGTCGAGTCGGGGCTTCATCTCCAGGGGACGATCATCGTCCTCGTCGATCATCCCCGGGATCATGACGTGGCCGATCAGATCGGCGATGCCGGCTTCGGCAGAGATCCGCGCGACCTTGCGCGCCTCCTCGAGTTGTTCGGGCAGGCTGCGACCGGTGTTGGGCGCCACCATTTCGAGCGCGACCGTACTGAGTGGCACGGGGCCCAACCATACCGACGATAGAACCTGGCGGATCAACACTTGACTCATTCCAGAAAACGCGACAGGATCGTCCGGTGCCGTCCCCGTCAGATTTCGCTGATCAGTTGCGCGACTCCGACCTCCGGGTAACCCGTCCGCGCGTCGCTGTTCTTGATGCGGTGCACTCCCACCCCCACGCCGATACGGACACCATCTTCGGTGCGGTGCGCAACGATCTTCCCGAGGTATCCAGGCAGGCTGTCTATGACATCCTGGCCGCACTGACCGACGCCGGTCTGCTGCGGCGAATCCAGCCCTCGGGGTCGCTGGCACGTTACGAGTCGCGGGTCAGCGATAACCACCACCATGTCGTCTGCCGGTCCTGCGGGGTCATCGCAGATGTCGACTGCGCAGTCGGCGAGGCACCGTGCCTGACTGCGGCGGTGGATCACGGCTTCGTTCTCGACGAGGCTGAGGTCATCTACTGGGGTCTGTGTTCGGACTGTTCGACCCGAGAACCTTCGCGATCACAACCGTGATCCCGGCTTGCTTCCCCACTCCCGAAAGGAAATTCAATGGCTGAGGAAAACACCGAGGGCTGCCCCATGCGGATCAGGCCGCCCGTCGAGGGAGGCAGCAACCGCGATTGGTGGCCCGACCAGATCAACCTGAAGATGCTGGTGAAGTACCCCGCCGAGAACAATCCGATGGATTCCGATTTCGATTACGCCGCCGCGGTGGCGACCATCGACGTCGATGAACTCAAGGCCGATGTCGAATCGGTCATGACTGATTCAAAGGATTGGTGGCCCGCCGACTACGGCAACTACGGTCCGTTCTTCGTGCGGATGGCGTGGCACTCGGCAGGCACCTACCGGGTGCAGGATGGCCGCGGTGGCGCCGGCTCCGGTATGCAGCGCTTCGCACCGATCAACAGCTGGCCGGATAACACCAGCCTGGATAAGGCGCGCCGATTGCTGTGGCCGATCAAGAAGAAGTACGGAAAGAGTCTGTCCTGGGCGGATCTGATGATCTTCGCCGGCAACCACGCCATGGACGCGATGGGCTTCACGACCTTCGGGTTCGCGTTCGGCCGCCAAGACCGCTGGCAGCCGGACGAGGACATCTACTGGGGTTCCGAGGACACCTGGTTGGGGACCAGCGCGCGCTACACCGGCGATCGTGTCTTGGAGAACCCGCTGGGCGCGACCACGATGGGCCTGATCTACGTCAATCCCGAGGGCCCCGAGGGTGTGCCTGATCCGTTGGCCGCCGCGATGGATATCCGCGAGACGTTCGGCCGGATGGCGATGAACGACGTGGAAACCGCGGCACTGATCGTCGGCGGACACGCCTTCGGCAAGACCCACGGCGCCGGTGGCGACGGAACCGTCGGCCCGGAACCGGAGGCCGCCCCGATCGAGTTGCAAGGCCTGGGCTGGAAAAGTGCCTTCGGCAGCGGTGTCGGTAAGGATGCTGTCACCAGCGGTCTGGAGGTGATCTGGACATCCAACCCAACCAGGTGGGATAACGGCTACTTGGAGAACCTCTACGGCTACGAGTGGGAACTGACCGCCAGCCCCACCGGTGCGCACCAGTGGAAGCCCAAGGACGGTGCGGGCTCTGACGCCGCCCCCGAGGCCTTCGGTTCGGGTCGGACCAACCCGTCGATGCTGACCACGGATCTGTCGATGCGGGTGGATCCGATCTACGGGCCCATTACCCGTCGCTGGCTGGATCATCCCGAGGAACTCGCGGACGCGTTCGCCCGGGCCTGGTTCAAGCTGATCCACCGCGATATGGGGCCGGTCGCCCGTTATGTGGGGCCCCTAGTTCCCAAGGAGGCTCTGCTCTGGCAGGACAACGTTCCTGCCGGCCAGAGCAAACTCAGCGCAAAGGATATCGCCGCTCTGAAGGAGCAGATTCTGTCCTCGGGTCTGACTGTGCCGCAGTTGGTTTCGACCGCGTGGAAGGCGGCCGCGTCGTACCGCGATAGTGACAAGCGCGGTGGCGCCAACGGTGGTCGGATTCGCCTGCAGCCGCAGGCCGGCTGGGAATCCAACGAGCCCGACGAACTCGCCCAGGTGGTGCGCAAGCTGGAAGAAATCCAGAAGGCGTCCGGTACCGCGGTGTCGTTCGCCGATATCGTCGTGCTCGGCGGTGTCGCGGCTGTCGAGAAGGCGGCCAAGGATGCCGGGGTCAGCGTCACGGTGCCCTTCACCCCCGGTCGCGGTGACGCCACCCACGAGACGACCGATATCGAGTCGTTCGCGTACCTGGAGCCGAAGTCCGACGGTTTCCGCAACTTCGCCGGCAAGGGCAATCCACTGCCGGCCGAGTACATGCTGATCGACCGGGCCAATCTGCTGACGCTGACCCCGCCGGAGATGACGGTTCTGGTGGGTGGGCTGCGGGTTCTCGGAGCCAACTTCAAGGACTCGAAACTCGGAGTGCTCACCGACAAGCCGGGTCGGCTGAGCAACGACTACTTTGTCAACATTCTCGATATGGACACCGAGTGGTCACCGTCGCCGAAGGATGACGGAACCTACGTGGGCAAGGATCGAGTGAGTGGCAAGGACAAGTGGACCGGCAGCCGCGTGGACCTGATTTTCGGGTCAAACTCTCAGTTGCGTGCGCTGGCCGAGGTGTACGCCGAGGACGATGCCAAGGAGAAGTTCGTACGCGACTTCGCCGCGGCATGGTCCAAGGTGATGGACCTCGACCGGTTCGACGTTAAGAACTAGAAGTAGAGGCTCAGGTAACGAACTCCCCCCGCCGGCGTGATGCCGACGGGGGGAGTTCGTTTCGTCGTGGCTAACGGCAGGTGCTGGCGTCCACCCATCGGCCGTTGTAACCCACGCACGCGTTGACATTGGGCGTGAAGTCGCCGGGCAGAGGTGCGTAGGCATCGGGTTGGACGACGTATGGTGCCATCACATCGGAAAGATTCGCGCATCCGCTGACCGAAATCCGCCGGCCCGCACTGGCGCACACGTCCGCATTGGCCGCACCGCTGGGCGCGATGGTGACGATGGCCGCAGGCACCGTGACGAGGCCGAGGACGGCCGCCGCGGCGGCAACCCAGGTGCGGGCGAACTGACTCATCTGTGGGGTCCTCTCATCGGCACGGCCCAGCAGGCGGTAGACGCCGAGTATATCGGCGGAATCGGCTACCGGGGTGTGCGCCGTCGGCGCCGCCGTGTCCACATCGCCCCCGCGGCCGCGATAAGCGCACCCAGTACCAGCAGCCAGGGCCAGCCGCCATGCTGGTAGACCCAGCCTGCCAGGACACGCTGCAGTCGCCCCGCGCCGCTGATGACGGGATCGTCGGCGCTGCCGTTGGCGGTGAACAGCCGAATCTCGTAGAAGCCGTAGTAGCCGACATACAGACCAACCACCACCAGGATCAGGCCGCTGATCCGGTTGATGTAGGGAAGCACGGTTCGCATCCGGTCGACCAACGAGGAACTAGCCAGCGCCACCGCCACGGCGAGGACGCCGACGACAAGCGCGATACCGGCCGCGTATGCCAGATAGACCAGCACGCCCTGGGCCGGCGAACCCTTGCGCAGGCTGCTGCCGGTGACCGCCAGGAACGGGCCGATGGTGCACGACAGCGATGCGATCGCGTAGCCGACGCCGTAGCCGAACATCGATCCCAGCCGCGCCGTCGGCGCCCACCGTCCGCTGTTGCCCACCATATTCGGCATGCGGATCTCTCGGCCGGACACGAACCAGATCCCGAGGCCGACGAGCGCCACCCCAATCGCCAACGTCACATACGGCAGGTAGCGCTGAACCGTCGATGCCACCGACACCGTCAACAGGCCGAACGACCCGAATACGGCCAGGAAACCCAATGCCATCGCCGCGGTGGCGGCCAGCGCCCGACTCACCGCGGTGAGTTGGCTGCTGCCCTGCGGATCAATGACCAGAGTGAGGTAAGCAGGCAGCATGGCGAAGCCGCACGGGTTGAAGGCCGCCACCATGCCGGCGACGAAGGCCAAACCGACGAGGTTCTGATCCAACGTCAGGACGTCAGTGCTTGCACCCGGTCGCTCAGCTCTTGCTGGGACATCGCCGAGACCGGATTGTTCACGAAGGTTGACGTTCCGTCGGCGCGCAGGAACACGTAGGCGGGCTGCCACGGCACGTTGAACCTGGCCCAGATGGATCCGTCGGCATCATTGAGATTAGTGAAGTTGAGGTTGTACTTCGAGACGAAGTTCTGCATGGCGCCCACATCGGACCGGGTGGACACACCGACGAAGGTCACCTTCGGATTAGCGGCCGCAACCGCGCTGACGTTGGGCGCCTCCTGATTGCAGAATGGGCACCACGGCGTCCAGAACCACAGCACCGCGGGTTTGCCCTGCAGGCTCGCGCCGTTGAAGGGTGCACCGCTCAGGGTGGTCCCGGTGAAGTTCAGATCAGCGGCGGCCGCCGGGGCCGGTTGCGCGATGCCGAAGGTCAACCCCACCACCGCCAGTACCAGGGCCAGTGACCTGATCAGGGCTTTGATCGGTGTATTCATGCGAGTCCTCTCGAGTGACGAGCGTGTAGTTCGAGGCTAGGGGCACCCGGCGGTGGCCGCCAGGGATTTCGGCCCTCGGTCAGAAAAGCGTAAGACGACGGTTCGTCACCACATACCGTTGGCCCCGACATACCGAAAGGAGTGCAGGGCGTGGCTGATGACGAACTCGCGCAGGCTTTCCATGGGCTGCTCGCCGAGCTCGCGACCATCGAGGCGAAATTCCTGGCGGCGGATCCGCCGCTGGAGGAACCCGATCTGCTCGACGGCTACCGGCTGACATTCAGCCTGCTCCGAGTGGCGGTCGATGCCTACGTGTGGGGCGACAAGGACAACCCCCGCCTCGTCGACGTCATCGGCCCGTACCAGAAGTGGGGCGGAGACAACTCCGACGCTTTCTACCAACTCGCACCCATCGATCCCCACCGCAGCTATCGGGTGAGCGGGAATCGCGGGGACTCGGTGTACCTGTCCATCACCGTCTACGGCGGTCCGGATGACGGCCACTACAGCAATCGAATCGTTGGCACGCTCAACGACCGGTCACTGTCGTTCGACGCCGACGGGAACTTCGAGTTCATGCTCTCCCCTGAGCCCCTGGGTGCGCAGCCGGGCCTCACCCTCGACGCCGACGCCGTCGTCGCACTCACCCGCGACTACCTCGACGACCCCGACACCGACCGACGGGCGCACTGGAAGATCGAGGCGGTTGATCCGCCGCCATGTCGCCATGACAGCCGGGCCGATCTCGCCCGGCGGCTGCGTGCTGCGCGCACGTGGATCACCGAGCAGTGCTCGTTCATCCCCACCCGGATCTCGCCACCCAACGAGATCGCCGAGCCCTATCCGGTACCCGAGCACGCCTACGGCTGGTCGGCCGCCGACGCCGCCTACGCGATGGGTGCCTATGAACTCGAAGCCGACGAGGCGCTGGTGATCGAGGGAACCTCACCGGAGTGCGTGTTCTGGAATCTCTGCCTGTGGAACCCGTTCCTGCACACCTACGACTACACCTATCAGAGAGTCACCCACGCGAGGGTCACCATTAATGGTGCGCATATCACCTACGAACCGGACGGATCGTGGCGAATCGTGGTCAGTGACAGCGACCCCGGCCATCCCAACTGGGTCTGGACCGCGGGCCGATCGAAGGGTCTGATCTGGTTGCGCTGGTTCCTGCCCGATGCGACACCACATCGACCGGTGTGCCGGGTGGTCAAGGCTGCCGAGATCCGCGCGTGAAAACCCCCTGTCCGGAACCGATCGCACTCGACGACCTCGCCGACCCCGTCTATCCGGAGGCATCGCATCCGATCCGAGCGGCGCTCGCGGCCTATGGTGCCGCGCTGGAACTGACGCCGCAGGCACTGATGTCCACCGCCTCGGAACGCACCGGTCTGAGTCACCGGGGTGATCCCGGCTTCCGCGAGCGCCTGACAGTGCTGTGCGAGGCTCTTCGCACTGAAGCCGACCTTTCGGTGACCGGTGTGGCGATCGTGTTCGAGCAACTGGTGGGCAACCTGGTGAACCGGCTACGGCTGGAAGCCCTGATCGCCGAGCATCCCGAGATCGAGTCCATGGTGATCGACCGGCCGATCATCATTGGCGGCTTGCCCCGCAGTGGCACCACCCATCTGCACAACCTGATCGCCGCCGATCCCGCTATCCGTTCCCTGCCCTACTGGGAAAGCCTCGAACCGTTCCCCGCACCTGGCGAGATCGACGATCATGGGCGCCGGGACCGCTGTGCGACCGGTCTGGAGTTACTCGATGCGACCATGCCGGAGTTCAAGCGGATGCATGAAATGACTGTCGATCATGCGCACGAAGAGATTCAGCTACTGGCCAACGATATCTCCGGCATGTTGTTCGAGACCACCTACCAGGTCCCCACTTTTGCTGCGCACTACAGGTCGCATGACCAGCTGCCCTCATACCTCTACCTCAAGCGCAGCCTGCAGGCCCTGCAGTGGCTGCGCGGCGGTACCCGGTGGGTGCTGAAGTCACCACAGCATCTCGAGCAGTTCCCTGCTCTCTTCACCGTGTTTCCGGATGCGACTTTCGTTGTCACACATCGTGATCCGGTCGAGGTGACCCGCTCGATGGTCACCATGGTCGCCTATGGGACGCGAATGGCATGCGATCACCCCGATCCGTTTGTGATCGGGCGGTACTGGATGAACCGCGCTGCAGACCTGCTGAACGGGTGTCTGCGCGATCGCGATGTGTTACCTGCCGAGCAATCGATTGATGTGCGGTTCACCGACTTCATGGCCGACGAGCAAGGCACGCTGACGGCGATCTACGACCGGGCCGGTCAACCGTTCGGTGCGGATGTTCACGCTGCGATGGCGCGATTCACCACCGCACATCCACGTGGCCGCCACGGCGAGGTGATCTACGACCTCGCCCAGGTAGGTCTGGACCCCGATGACGTCGCGCAGCGATTGCGCGGCTATCGCGACCGATTCGTCGGTACCTGAGATCTGCGCGACCGGGCCATCCGTGCCAGCCGCACCCGATCGATGAGAACGCACCCGTGTACCTCGGCGAGACTCCTGGCCGCCTTTGTGTAACGGTGATTCGACACCACCATCGTCGCCGTGCAGTCGTGCACGGCAGCGCCAGCGACCACCTGCTGGATCGCCGACCCGTCGACCGCGCGAGCCTGCCGTTTGCATTGCACGGCAGTGCGGACACCGTCCTTGGCGGCGATCAGATCCACCCCGAAGTCGCCGCTGGCTTTGGTGACCTCGACGGTGTAGCCCACTCCGCGCAGAACGGCGGCGACATAGTGTTCGAAGTCCACGCCGGCCATCTCGTCGACGGCTGCCTGCCCCGAGGCCCGGTACAGCGCATCGTGTCGGCTGCGGCGGCGCTCCTCCAGCCAGACTAGCCACCAGCGCCAGGAGGCCAGGATCGCCAATGATGCGGTGACACCCGCGGGCACCCACGCAGCTCTGTTCAGCGTGCCCATATAGGCCAACAACGCCGTCGCGGCGCACCACAACCCGACCCACCGCAGGGCCGTGGCGACCCTGTGGGTGGCGGCCCGCGCCGAGTTGTCCCGCACGGGGTCACCATAAGCGCAGGTTCTGACATCAGATCGGTTCCGCGTACCCTTGGCTGCCGTGGGTCGTGTAATCGCGTCGGTTCTCCTGGTGGTGACCGTGGTGTGCGTTGGCACCGGTGCCGGGGTGGCCGCGGCAGACCCGATCACTCCGGCACCGGTGCCCCCGCCGGGACCGGTTACGGACATCGACCGCGACGGAACGTTCACGGTCGGAACCCAGATCGTCCCCGGCGTCTATTCCTCCGCAGGACCGGCAGAGGGCACCAAGTGCTATTGGCGACGGATCGGCGCAGATAACGTCACGCTGAACAACGCGTTGTCATCGCAACCCCAGGTGGTCCAGATCGAGGCGACTGACGTCGCCTTCAAAACCAGTGGATGTCAACCGTGGCAGCTGACCGATGGCGCCGCGCTGCCGGGACAGACGCCGCCCTGGTTGTCCCAACTGCAATTGCGCCACGAACTCGATATTCTCAACGGGTTGGCCGGGCAGTCCGGTAACGGCCAACTGCCGCCCTACTGAACTTGACGGCGACCCGGTGATCGTTCTACTTCCCCCCTCGGAGACCAAGCGCGCCGGTGGCGACGGGCCCGCAGTGAAATTCACGCTGCTCGGATCTCCGGAACTGAACCCCCTGCGCAAGGCTCTCATCGGCGAATTGGTCCACCTGGCCGCCGACCCAACGGCCAGCAGGCGGGCGCTGGGCATCTCGGCGGCCCAGGACGCCGAAATCGAGCGCAACGCCGCGCTACGCACCTCCCCGACACTGCCGGCCATCCACCGCTACACCGGAGTTCTCTACGACGCTCTGGATTTCGGGTCCCTGCGATCGGCGGAGGCGGCCCGGGCCCGCACGCGGTTGACCGTCGGTTCCGCGCTGTTCGGATTGCTGCGGGCCGATGACGCCATCCCCGCTTACCGGCTGTCGGCGGGTTCCACACTGCCGGGCCGGCCAGGCCTGGCCGCGCGGTGGCGCCCGGTGCTCGAGCCGGTGTTGGCCGAGCTATCTGGCCGCGAACTCATCGTCGATCTGCGATCCGGTGCCTACGCGGGGCTCGGTCGGGTCAGCGGCGCCGTTGTGGTGGACGTGATGACCGAACAACCAGACGGACGTCGCACCGTCGTCACCCACTTCAACAAAGCGCACAAGGGTCGGCTGGCCCGCGCGTTAGCCACAGCCAGATCCGAACCCGACGACGCAGCATCGGTCGCAGCCCTGGCACGAAAGGCCGGAATGCGGGTGGAGCGAAAAGCCGACGAACTGACCATCATCGTTGCGGCGTGAGGTAGGAAGATCAGCTATGACCAACCGCTGGCAGCGCACGGACACGCCGCGGGGCGAGGAGTACGACTCGCGCTGGCACGCGTTGGCGCAAGCCGGCGAGAACATCCACGGCGAGGCTGATCTAGTCGAGTCGCTGCTGGCCGAATCGGGGGGAACGAGCGTGCTCGACGCCGGCTGTGGCACCGGCCGGGTCGCGATCGAACTGGCCAAGCGGTCGGTGCGGGTCACTGGAGTGGACGCGGATGCCGGCATGCTGGAGACCGCGCGCATCAAAGCACCTGGAATCGATTGGTATGAAGCTGATCTCAGCGATCTGACCGGAATCCCGAACGGAACTTTTGACCTCATCCTGCTGGCCGGCAATGTGATGATCTTCCTGGAACCGGGGACTGAGGATCGGGTCCTGGCGAACATGGCGAGTCGGTTGACCGAAGGCGGCCTGCTGGTCGCCGGTTTCAGCCTGCGGCCCGGCCAGCTGACCTGTGACCGCTACGACGAGTTGACGGAGGCCGCAGGCCTGGCACCGGTTGCCCGATGGGCTACGTGGGACCGGATTCCCTACACCGGCGGTGACTACGCTGTGACCGTGGTCGGCCGATGAGACTGCGCGCCGGACTCGCGCCGGACCAGTATCACGCATTCACCGCCCGGCTGGCAGCCAGCGGCTACCAGACCACAACAATGCGCGTGGTCGCCGGATGCATCCTGGCGCTGGGTCTGCCCGCACTGCTGGCCGGAGTTGCTCCGCACACCCCGCCGTGGCCCGGGTTCAGGTGGGTCTACGGGTTCGTCGCCGCGATGTGTATTGCGCTGGCTGTGCCGTGGCTGCGCTACCGGTGGCCGACCCGCAGCGAATCAGCCGCCGTCGTGGTCCTCGGCACCTTGGCCTTGGCGGGAGGTTGTCTGGCGACGATCGATCCGATGGCCGGGATGGTGACCGCGTCGGCATTCACCTTCATCCTCGGCTTCACCGCGTTGTTCCACAATTCCTCGCTACTGGTCTTTGCGGCGCCAGTCGCGGGTCTCACCGTGCTGTGGCTGACAGCGCGGATCGCGGCCGATGATGTTGCGACCGCCATCGCATTGATGACACCCGTGGTGTTGCTCTGCGTCGTGGCGACCTTCGCGTGCCGAACGATCGCGACGGTGGGGGCGCCAGCTGAGCCGGTCACCGCCGTCGACCCCGTCACCGGACTGCTCACACAGCAGGCGTTCTACGACCGCACTGCCACCGTGATCGGTGCCCGGCATCGCGAGGACGATCGCTATTTCGTCTTGGCTGTGGTTGGTATCGATAATCTCGCTGCGATCCAGAGCCTGCACGGTCCGCGAGGCACCAACGCGGCTCAGGTGGCGGCGGGACAGGCGCTGCGGGAGACAGTGCGCCGCGAGGCCGTCGTCGGCTATGCGCGCGATTGGGAGTTCCTCATCGCCGAGACCTTCACCGTGCCCAGTCCGGAACCGCTCGTGGAAAGGGTGCTCGGCGCGATCGCGGCAACCCCGCAGGGCGTCACCGCCAGCATCGGAGTGGTCAGCACTGCGCTGCGGCCACTGGCCGATCGCCCCCCCGGCGATGTGCTCGACGAAGTTGTCGCGCTCGCCACTGCGGCGATGCACGAGGCCAGGCGGGCCGGTGGCAACCAAGCTCGCTATGTGACCGACGTGGAACTCAGCGGCCCCTACTGACCCGTCAGCAGTGCCTGCCGCAGGAGATGCATGGCCACCGTCGTTGAACGGTCCCGGACATCAAAGCGCTCCCCCGGAATCCTGATGCAGCGGGTGACCGTCGGCCCGTCGGTCAGCATCACGGCGAACCACACCGTTCCGACCGGCTTGTCTGCCGTCCCGCCACCGGGCCCGGCGACCCCGGTGGTCGCGATCGCGGTGTCAGCGCCGAAGCGACTCAGCGCACCGGCTGCCATCGCTTCGGCGACCTCAGCCGACACCGCGCCGTGTGCGGCGATCAGTGCGGCGTCGACGCCCAGCAGCGACACCTTGGCCGCGTTCGCGTAGGCCACCACCCCACCTGCGACATAGTCCGAGGAGCCAGGCCGCTCAGTGAGGCGCGCCGCCACCAGCCCCGAGGTACAGGACTCCGCGGTGGCGATCCGTCGGCCTACCAGCAACCGGGCCACCTGATCATCGACGGAGGAACCGTCCTCGGAGAAGATTGTCGCGCCGTGGCGATCCTGCACCAGCTTCATCAGATTTTGGTAGGTGGCCGCACCGGCCGGCTCATAGCGGGTGACCATCTCCACCTCGCCCCGGCGCAGGCAGGTGGTGATCTCCAGATCACCGAACCCGGCGATCTGCCGCTCGGCTTCGCGAAGGGTGTCAGCCAGTCCAGACTCGGCCAGGCCGAACATCCGCACCGTAGATTGCCGATACTCGGTGCGCCCGGCGATCGCCTGCTGAACTGCGGCGGTCGCTATCGCGGCCGGCCACATCGCCTGAAGTTCTTTCGGCGGGCCCGGCAGCACCACGACCGTCGGCGTACCCGGGATCACCGCCCCGGGTGCGGTACCGACCGGGTTGAGCACCGTGGCACCGTCGGGCACCATCGCCTGTTTGCGGTTGGCTTCCCGGACCGCATTGAAGTCGGTGTCAGGAAATCGGGCCATCCATTTGTTGACGATCTCGGCGATCTTCGCTTCCAACGCCTCGTCGAGAACGAGCTCACGCCCGCAGAATCGGGCAACGATCTCCACGGTCATATCGTCGGCGGTGGGCCCCAGCCCACCGGTTGTGACGATGAGGTCGACACCCTCGGCGCGCAGGAAACGCAACTGGGCCTCGATATCAGCGGCGCGGTCACCGCAGATCGTGATGTGGGCCAATTCGACGCCGAGTTCCAGCAGGCGGTCGGCGACCCAGGGGCCATTGCGGTCGGCGACCCGCCCGGTCAGGACCTCGGTGCCGGTGACCAGGATTGCGGCGCGGACGCTCACGTGCCCGCAGCGGTGCCGGGTGACCGCACCACCAGTGGTACGGCGGGGAACTGGGCTGCCATTTCCGACCGTGACTTGCGCAGGGCGGCCGTACCGTAGCCCTTCTTACGATGCGCCGGATGGATCCAGATCCTGACGTTGACCTCACCTCCGATCAGCTCGCCGAACACCATGCCGACCTTATCCTCGCCGTCGAGGGCCACGAACCAGGCTGCCTCCTCGGCCCACAGACGGTTACGCGCGGCGCTGATCTCATCGTCGAGACTTCCCGCGGGTGACCCGGAGCCGTCGCCGGCCGCGCCCACCTCCTCGGTGCGGGTGGCGAAGATATCGCGGTCCGAATCGTGCGAGAAAGGCCGCAGCCGGAGGCTCTCGTCCGAGCTGGCCGGACGCTCGCCTGCGGTGAAGCTCAGTCGGCTGTTGAGATCGTCGAGTTCGGCCGCGATCCGTTTCCGGGATTCAGTGGTCAGCTGGTCGAAGGACATGTTCATGACGGCCTCGCTGGCGATCCGCGGGGTGCCTAGCAATTCCGTGATGGCATCAACTGCCGATCTCCGGTCGTTGGACCCGACAATGACGTCGAGCACCTCATGGCGCCGTTCCAGCGCGCTCATGAGGGCGTCGGCGATTGCCCGACGGGTGACGGCGAGGTCGGATTCGGTCATTGGATTAGCCTAGGGCCGAAGTCGGCCCGCATCCACCGCAAGGAGTCCCCCGCACCGTGCCGAAGACCTTTCTGAAGATCTTCGCGGTCGTCCTGTTGCTGCTCTGTGCGGGTGACTACCGGGTGTTCGCACGACCCCAGCCGCCCGGGACCCAGGACATCGAACTTGCCGACGGATGGAAACTGGTCTCCGCAACCGGCCTGAAGGCTGACGGCGCGGCGATCTCCGCCGCCGGCTATGACGACGGCGCATGGGTCCCGGTGTCGAAGATGCCCGCCACGGTGCTGGAGATACTGCAGCAGGCCGGGATCTATCCGAACCTCTACTTCGGCAAGAACCTGCGCACCGAAGTCCCCCAGGACCTCTTTCAACAGGATTGGTGGTATCGAGCCACCTTCACCGCTCCGGCCGGCTACCGGACCTATCAGCTGAACTTCCCGGGCATTAACTACCGGGCAGACATCTGGTTGAACGGCCAACGCATTGCCGACAGCACCCAGATCGTCGGCATGTACACCCATCACACACTCGATGTGACGCCCTGGTTGGTTTCCGGTAAGCCGAACACGCTGGCTGTCAGGGTGATTCCCGAACGTGCCATCCAGGACGTCAACGGCGTCGAGTTGGCTGACAGCTGGTACGACTGGATCAACTGGCGTTATCTCGGTTACCACGGGCCGGGTAAAAACCCGGCCAACGGCAACTCGTTCGTCTCCGACCGAAACGCCGGAATCTTCAAGCCGGTTCAGCTGCGGGCCTTCGGCGACGTGGACATCGGCCCGGCGCTGGTGAACAGCGAACTGCCCCTGCCGGGTACCGACAGCGCGCGGTTGACCATCTATTCGACCCTGCACAACTACAGCAGCACACCGGTCCGCGGTGTGCTGCAGGCAACGATCACCCGGGACGGCAAGACACCCGTGCGGGTGGCCCAACCGGTGACTCTGGAGCCCGGTGCTGAACGCGAAATCGCCTTCACTCCTGATGATTTCGCGGGCCTCACTATCGATCGCCCAGATCTGTGGTGGCCCTACACCATGGGTAACCCCGATCTCTACGACCTGAGACTGGATTTCATCCAGAACCGAATCGTCACCACCTCCTCGACACTGAGGTTCGGTATCCGAACCGTCAGTCAGGGCCGTGATTCCGATGACAGTTCGGCGGCGCCCGGCGGAAACTTCTATCTGCGGATCAACGGACGGGACTTCCTGGTGCGCGGCGCCACCTACACCCCCGACCTGCTCTACAAGTACGACCCCGAACGCGATAAAGCGATCCTGCGCTATGTCAAGGATCTGGGCCTGAACATGCTCCGGCTCGAGTCCAAGATCGCATCAGCCCGATTCGTCGAACTGGCCGACGAGATGGGTATACCGCTGATGTACGGGTGGATGTGTTGTAACCAGTGGGAGAAGTGGCAGCAGTGGGACGATGAGGACCGCCGTGTCGCAAGCGAGAGTCTGCAGTCGCAGATCACCATGCTGCGGTCACATCCGTCGGCGTTCCTCTGGGCCAACGCAAGTGATGGCCGTCCGCCCGACAAGGTTCGCGACACCTACCGCAAGATCATCGACGACCTGCATTGGCAGAACGCCACCGTGGACACGGTCTCCTCGTTCGCCCGCGACGCTGATGGCAACCCGCGGTGGGACGGCATCCAGATGGCCGGCCCCTACTCCTGGCGGCCACCGTCGTACTGGTTCAGCGACCGCTACGGCGCGGCCCGGGGTTCGTCGGCCGAACAGGGCGACAATGAACACATTCCGCCCTACGCCAGCCTGCGGCGGTTCATCCCGCCCGACAAGATGTGGCCGATCAACGACACCTGGTACTTCCACGCCGGTGCCGCACCACAGAACTCAAACCTGACCAACATCCGGCGCGTCATCGACCGCCGCTACGGCTTCTCCACCAGTGCCCAGGTGTTCGCCGACAAGGCCCAACTCGCCCACTACGAATCCACCCGCGCACAGTTCGAATCGTTCGCCGCCAACGGCTGGGACAGCCACAAGATGACCATCTACTGGATGCTCAATAGCCACTGGCCATCCTTCTTCGGCAATATCTTCGACTATTACCTTCGCCCCGGCGGTGCCTACTACGGCGCCAAGAAGGGCCTGGAACCGCTGTCGGTGGTCTTCGACTCCTACGCCGACAGCAATCACCGTCGGGCAACCGTCACCGTGGTCAACCAGAGCCCGGAAGCCAAGCAGGACTTGCGGGTTCGGGTGCGCATCTACGATCTGTCGGGCAAAGTGCGCGACGACCGCGCCGCCGACGGTATCGATGTCGCTTCCGGAAGCACCGCCGCCGCGATGACCCTGCCCCCCGGACCGGCTGACTCCCGCGTGTTCTTCGTCCGTTGCCAACTGCTCGACGCGAGTGGTGGCGTGATCACCGAGAATGTGTACTGGCAGTCTCAGGTACCCGACGATGTCGGCCCACCCGCCAACGACACGGCGTTCGATTCCCGGCAGATCAGCTGGGCGGATATGACACCACTGAACTACATGCCCAAACCCGCACTGGACATCACAGCCCGGCGCGATGAGGCCGACGCCGCACAGGTCACCGTTACCCTCCGCAATCGGAGTACGCGGATCGCGTTCTTCGAGCGAGCTGAACTACTCAGTGCGGCCGATGCCGACGAGATTCTGCCCATCACCTACGACGACAACTACGTCACCGTATTCCCGGGTGAGACCATCGAGATCCACGGCCGCGTGCCCTCGCCCGGACCAACCCCGACCGCGGTGCGGGTCACCGGCTACGGCGGCTCGCCGGTGGTGGTGGCGGTTCACTGACACGCGGCCACCGGGACCCGCACGGCGCGGTACCGGTGGCCTAGATTCGTTGCGGGGGCCGGCACCGGGAAGGATTGACGACATTGCTTGAGCGCGCCGTCGCCGTTGTCGCTGCCCTTGCAGGCGCGGTGTTTACCGCGATAGGGATCGTCGTGCGACAACGGGCCACCATGGACGTGCCAGCAGAGCACGGCCTGAGCCCGGTGATGCTGAATACCCTCCTGCGGCGGCCGCGGTGGTGGGCGGGCACCGCGGCCGCGGTGATGGGTTACGTCTTCTACGCGATCGCCCTGGCCAACGGCTCCCTGCTGCTGGTCGCGCCCCTGTTAGTCGCGGCACTGCTGTTTGCGTTGCCGATGAGTGCGTGGCTGTCACACCGTCGGGTCAGCCGTGCGGAATGGGCCTGGGCCTCATTACTCACCGTGGCGCTGGCGGTGTTCGTCTCACTGGCCAAGACCAGACCCGGCGACTATGAGGGTGCGGAATTGCCCGCGGCGCTCGTGGCCGCTGGGTGCCTGCTGGCGGTGGCAGCCAGCGTGGTCGTTGCCATTCGGCTATCCGGCTGGCGAAGGGCGATCCTGCTCGCCCTTGGAGTGGGCGTGCTTTTCGGGGTCGTGGCGGTGCTGACCAAGATCGAGATGCAACTTCTCACCGAAGACGGAGCTGCCCGGTTGCTGACCTCTCCGGTGACGTACACGCTGATCGCGGTGGCGGTGGCAGCGACCCTGCTGCAGCAATCCGCCTTTCATGCCGGTTCGCTGAAGGCGTCGGTCCCGGCGATGCTGGTGCTGGAACCGCTGGTTGCGGTGTTATTGGGCCAGGTGATCCTCGGTGAGCATCTGACCGCGAGCACAGGCAGTGCGATCGCCCTCGGCATTGCCACCGGCGCAATGGCCGTTGCGACCATCGCGTTGGGCCGCGACGAAGGCGCCTACGAGGACGGACTCGAGGCTGTCGCAGCCCCGCGATTGACGCCGTAGCGTCCCCTCCCCGCATGATGGAGATGTGCTGTCCTCGGAGGCCATTGCCCAGATCACGTCCGGCCCGGCCGGCCCGGAGATCGGCGCGTTCTTTGACCTCGACGGCACCCTGGTCGCCGGGTTCACCGCGGCTTCGCATGCCAGTGACCGACTGCGGAACGGACAGGCCCGCATCGGCGAGGTACTGGGTGTCGTCGAAGCCTCGGTGCGCTACAAACTCGGCCGCATGCAGTTCGACCGGCTACTGGTCCGAGGCGCGACCTACCTGCGCGGCGAATCGCTGACCGGACTGAGCGATGTCGCGGATCGCGTGTTCGCCGAGCAGGTGGCGAACAAGGTCTACCCGCTGATGCGGGACATCGTCAACGCCCATCACGAGCGTGGGCACACCGTCGTTCTCAGTTCGTCAGCATTGACCATCCACGCCGAACCCGTGGCTCGCGAACTGGGCATCGTTGATGTGGTGTGTAACACCTTCGAACTGGATGAAAACGGAGTGCTCACCGGACGGGTGAACAGACCAATTGTGTGGGGAGAACAAAAGGCCGCTGCCGTACAACGCTTTTGCGCCGAGCGCGGCGTGGGACTTCGGCAGAGCTATTTTTATGCCGACGGCGACGAGGACGCGGCACTCATGACATTGGTGGGACATCCCCGGCCAGTAAATCCCCGGACGGGTCTGGCTGCGATGGCGGCGACGCACGACTGGCCGGTACTGCGGGTCACCGCGCCGGGCCAGCGCGGACCGGCAAGTGCGCTGGGACACCTACCGGCTCTGGGCCGGGCCGCACTAGGCGCGGCGCTGCGTGCCGTCGCACTGCGTGGCCGCGACAAACGCTGATGCACCTCATCGGGGTCCCCGTCGGCCGAGCGGGGTCTACTCAGCGCCTCAGGGGTGATATCCGGGCACCAGGGTCGCCCCGGGATACCAGCCGTACCCGCCGTTGACGTACAGCGACAGGCACTGTGCCCGGAACGCACCACTGCCGACACTGCAGGCGAGCAACGCGGTCTGATCCGGCGCCGATCCCAGCACCCGTGGCGGACGCGACGGCAGGGCGCAGTTATTGACCTCAGGATTCAGCGGAAACACCCCGTTGTAGCAGGGGGCGCTTGGCTGACCGGGGCCTGCGGACGCCACCGGCGCCGCGGCGAGTACCGCCGTTGCCAGTGCGGCGCTGCTGAGTGCTGCCAGGGCTAGCTCGCGGACAATGGCCATACCGAACACCTCTTCATCGACGACGCACTACGGTGAGCGCACTTCCAACGGTACTCCTGAGGTGAGCACGGATTGAGTGTCCCAATTCTGACGGCCTGTGCTGGGTTCCTGCTCGCGGTGCTGTGGATGGACCTCATATTCGACAGTCAGGCCGGCCTGCGGGGACCTGACCCCGATGAATCGATACTGGCTTCCATCGGCGCCTATTACCACCGGGCAACCACCAGCTCCCAGCCGATGGGAACCCTGATCGCCACGGTGATGGGCGCCCTGCTGGTCTGCCTGGGAATCGAAGCATGGCGCGGCGGGCGCCCGGGCTGGGTCCTCATCGCCTCGGCGGTACTGGCCGGGGGTCCGATCCTGCTGGCGCTGCTGCGCACCGTGCCCAGCGCCGTCCGGTTGGGCCGGCGTGCCGATACTCCAGCCGAGCAATCCCGCCTTGCCCGATCGGTCTACCGCGACCACCTCATATGTCTGGCGGGTATGACGGCGTTTCTGCTGCTGTGGCTGATTGTGGCGGTAAGGTCATGGTAGAAAACTAGAACACGTTTCAGTCGGTCCGCGACGCCCCAAGGAGCCGGTCATGCACACTTCCCTCTGCGACGAACTCGGTATCGAGTTCCCGATCTTCGCGTTCACCCATTGCCGCGACGTCGTGGTCGCCGTCAGCAAGGCGGGCGGATACGGGGTCCTCGGCGCCGTCGGATACACCCCTGAGGAACTCGAGATCGAACTCAACTGGATCGACGAGCGGATCGGCGACCGGCCCTACGGTGTGGACATCGTGATCCCGAACAAGTACGAGGGTATGGACTCCGACATGGACCCCGAGCATCTCACCAAGATGCTGCAGGACATGGTGCCCCAGCAGCATCTGGACTTCGCCAAGAAGATCCTCGCCGACCACGGCGTGCCCACCGGGGACGCTGATTCAAACGCCCTGCAACTGCTCGGCTGGACCGAGGCGACGGCCACCCCGCAGGTCGAGGTCGCACTGCGGCATCCCAAGATGACCATGATCGCCAACGCGCTCGGCACGCCGCCGGTCGAGATGATCAAACATATCCATGAGTCCGGCCGAAAGGTCGCCGCGCTGTGCGGCTCGCCTGCACAGGCGCTTAAGCACGCCGCCGCCGATGTCGACATCATCATCGCCCAGGGCGGCGAGGGTGGCGGCCATTGCGGTGAGGTGGGCTCGATCGTGCTGTGGCCCCAGGTCGTCAAGCAGGTTGCTCCACGTCCGGTGCTGGCAGCGGGTGGCATCGGCAGTGGCTACCAGATCGCCGCCGCGCTGGCGATGGGATGCGAAGGCACCTGGTCGGGCTCACAGTGGCTGATGGTTGAGGAAGCGCATAACACGCCGGTACAGCAGGCGGCTTATGTCAAGGCGACCAGCCGCGACACCGTCCGCAGCAGGTCGTTCACCGGCAAGCCCTGCCGCATGCTGCGCAACGAATGGACCGACGCCTGGCAGACACCCGGCAACCCCGAGCCGCTCGGAATGCCTCTGCAGTACATGGTTTCCGGGATGGCGGTCGCCGCTACGAACAAATACCCCAACGAGACGGTGGACGTGGCCTTCAACCCGGTGGGTCAGGTCGTCGGTCAGCTGAACAAGGTCGAGAAGAGCTCCGCGGTGATTGAGCGGTGGGTACAGGAATACCTCGAGGCCACCACCCGGCTCGATGAACTCAACGAGGCCGCCGCGGCGGTGTAGCGGACCGGTGTTTTACCTATCCGGCCGGGAAGAAGTAGCTTCCGTTGGCCCAATCGCCGGCCTTCAGATAGCCGGACTGCCACCCCTGTGCGCCGAGGCACAACATCGGGAAGCCCTCCGGCGATTGAGCGGCGGCTTGGGAACCCGGGCACGGCGCGCCGGGGGTCTGGACCCCGTATAACTTGGGCGAGATCACCCAGAAACCGGTGCCCTCAGGCGGTCGGTAAAGGCCGACGTAGGACTGATTCTCGATGAAGTGGCAGGCCAGAACTTGTCCGTCACGGCCGCGGCCGAAGATGAACCTGTCCCACTGATAGCACGGAGCGCTCAGGTTGGCGCCGTAAATGATGCCCGGCACGTCGCCGGCATAGGACGGTTGGTCCCCGTCTGCGGCAGCCGACGGGGCGACCAGGAGCGCGCTGCCCACGACAGCTGCTGCGGTGACGATTTCGCGGAACATAGCGCAGATGCTAGCCGGTTGGACCCGGTCGGCTCGGCGGAACCGCCGGATCGGGGCGGGTATCGGCAAGCGATCCGGGAATCGCCGCCGTGTCACCGCCGAAATCGCCGTCGGAGGTGGTTCGCTTGGGGTGTCCGAGACCGGCGGAAGGGATCCCGATGTCCGATCGCGACTACTCGTTCCTCGGGTTGGCCGCACTTGCTGTGAGCATTGCGATCACCGTGGGCTCGCCCACCCCACTCCCGGAAGCGGCCGCCGCCCCGGCGGGGCCGATCAGCGATGAGCATGGCTATGTGGGCTCATCAGCCCGCTGTGACGACGACCAGACCCTGATGGCCTACGGCCGTACCCCGCGTGCCCTGGTGGTGATCTGCGTCAACCGGGACGGGCAACTCGAGTATCGCGGCATGAGGATCAGCGACCAGGCAGGGATCGTGATGCCCGCCGCGCGCGCCTCTGACGGGACGATCATCGCCACCAACGACGGTGTCACCTACGCGGTGTCTCCGACCATGCTGCTGGTATCCGAGGGTGACAGCGTGCTCTACCGCGATTCGTGGACCGAGTTCCGCCAACCCCGGTTCCCCGTGGCCGCCGCAACCTCCTCGGCAAGCTCGACCACTGTGAGTACCACGACGGTCACCATGACACCGACACCGACGTCGTCGAAGCCGGGCTCTTAACCCTCCACACCCTCCCGCCGGTTTTCTCAAGCGCCCCACAGCCGACCTGCTCGCGGTGTAGGCATGGAGCAACTATTCAGCGGACACGAGGAGACGCACGTATGGCTGGCCCGAACCTGCCCCCAGGTTTCGACTTCACCGACCCTGACATCTACACCGAACGTCTTCCGGTGGATGAACTCGCAGAACTGCGCAAGGCCGCGCCGATCTGGTGGAATGAGCAGCCACTCGGCGTAGGCGGGTTCGATGACGGCGGCTACTGGGTGATCACCAAAAACAAAGATGTCAAGGAGATTTCGCGGCGCAGTGATGTGTTCTCGAGTCTCGCCAAGACTGCGCTACCGCGGTACAAAGAGGGCACGGTCGGCGATCAGATCGAGCGCGGCAAATTCGTCCTGCTCAATATGGACGCCCCGCATCACACCCACCTGCGCAAGATCATCTCGCGAGCCTTCACCCCCCGCGCTGTGGAGATGCTTCGCGATGAACTGCGGGAACGTGCGGGTGCTATCGCCAAAGATGCTGCGGCGCAGGGCTCCGGAGACTTCGTCGAACAGGTCTCCTGCGAGTTGCCGCTGCAGGCCATCGCCGGGTTGATGGGTGTCCCGCAAGAGGAACGTAAGAAACTCTTCGACTGGTCCAATCAGATGGTCGGCGACATGGATCCCGAATTCGAGTCCAATGACGCGATCGGCGCCTCAATCGAACTGATCATGTACGCCATGCAGATGGCGGCCGACCGCAATGCCAACCCGCGCGATGACCTCGTCACCAAACTCGTGCAGGCCGATGTCGAGGGGCACAAGCTCTCCGACGACGAATTCGGCTTCTTCGTCATCCTATTGGCGGTTGCGGGCAACGAAACCACCCGCAACTCGATCACCCACGGGATGCACGCCTTCACAGAATTTCCCGACCAGTGGGAGCTGTACAAGAAGTTGCGGCCTGCGACCGCAGTCGATGAGATCGTCCGCTGGGCCACACCGGTCACCTCGTTCCAGCGCACCGCACTCCGGGACACCGAACTGAGCGGGGTGACGATCAAGCAGGGCCAGCGGGTGGTGATGGTCTACCGCTCAGCCAACTTCGATGAAGAGGTGTTCGACGATCCCTTCCAATTCGACATCCTGCGCGACCCCAACCCGCACGTCGGCTTCGGTGGCACCGGGGCGCATTACTGCATCGGGGCCAACCTGGCCAGAATGACAATCGACCTGATGTTCAACGCGATCGCCGATGCAATGCCCGATCTGACTCCACTCGGAAAGCCTGATCGATTGCGGTCCGGTTGGCTCAACGGTGTCAAACACTGGAATGTTGATTACACCGGCGCACGGGGTGGCTGAGTCGATTTGGTCGCTGGACAATTCGACCGGTGAGCTTCTCATCCGTACCGGCGTCGCCGGGCCAGCTGCGCGAATGGGGCATCGGCTGACAATCACCATGGGGTCGTGGGAGGGGACGGTGCGGTGGCGTTCCGGTAAGCCGCTGAGTGCGGACCTCACGGTGCTCGTCGACTCTCTTCAGGTGAACAAGGGTGAAGGTGGCGTTACTCCGCTGTCAGGCCCGGAGAAGTCGATCGTCAGATTCAACGCACTCAAGTCACTCGATGCCAAAAAATATCCGCACATCCGTTTCGCCGCAGACGATATCGCCGAGAAAGCCGCCGGATACCGGCTCACGGGGACGGTGGAGATCCACGGCAAGTCCCGCCCTCAGGTGATCGACCTGACGGTTGACGACACGGGAGACGCATGGACGATGTCCGCTCAAACCGGGATCACCCAGAGCGACTTTGACGTCAAGCCGTACTCGTTGCTGATGGGTTCGCTGAAGATCGCTGATGAGGTGACGATCGAGTTCACCGGCAACCACCCGAAATGACGGACTGAACCCGACTCAAGCCCAGTGGTTCGCTCAGCCGTTGATGATGATCGGATCGCCGATGTTGACCTGGTTGAAATACCAGGCCGCATTATCGGGCCCGAGGTTGATGCAGCCATGACTGACATTCGTGTAGCCCTGTGAACCCACTGACCACGGCGCGGAGTGTACGTAGACACCACCCCAGTTGACCCGGACCGCATAGTTGACCGTCAGCTTGTATCCCTCCGGGTCGCTCAGTGGGATTCCGATGGTGCGGGAATCCATCACCAAGGTCTGCTGCTTCTCCAGAGCACTGAAGGTTCCAGTGGGTGTGGCGAATTTTGGCTTGCCCATCGAGGCCGGCATCCTCCGCATGAGCACGCCGTCGATGCTGACCGTGAAGGTGTGCGCGGAGATGCTCGCTACGCCCAGCGTGGTTGATCCGGTGCCGAAACTGCGCTTAACACCCCCGGCGAGCAACGTGATCTGGGAGTGGGCCGGCCAGTACTGGTCGGGCACCCACTGCACCGTGTCAGTGCTGAGCCACTCGAACTTCCCGGCCACGTTTACCGGAGAGGTGACGGTGATGGTCCGCTCAGCGGCCCGGCGGTCGACGACCGGTCCGGTGAACGTCACGATGATCGGGTGGGCGACGCCGACGGTTTGGCCGTTGATGGGCCGCACCGACGCCACTGTTGCCGCGGCCGACGAAGGGGCCGTGGCGGCCGGACTGGCAGGCGCCGAAGCCGCCATCGCAACCACTGCGATACCCGCGGCGGCGAGTGCCCGTCGAAGTGCCCTGGCCATGACTTCCTGTCCTTTTGGTGGTCTGCAAGCAAAGCACCAGTCTAGATGCTGACGCCTTTCCGCTGTGCAGTGTGCACCACCGGCGCGCCTAGAATGAAGTCGATCGAAACCGGCGCAGCGTTACACCAGATCAGCCCCGCCAGGTGAGCCCAGGGGCACCCGCAGGCCGGGCAGCACTTCTGAGAAGAATGCCGCGTTATCGGCGAGGAACTTGCGTTCGCTCTCGGGCAGGTCGTCCGCGTAGAAGATCGCGTCCACTTCGCACAGCAACTTGCAGGCGCCGCAGTCAACGCACTCCTCGGCATTGATGTACATCGTCCGATCGCCCTCGTTTCTCCCCCGCCGATCAGCGGTAGAGCTCGCCGGTGATGTCGGTAAAACCGCTGGGGTCCGACCGGTGGTCGGTCATATCGCGGCATTCGCCGTAAATCTGCAGTACGCCGCGGCGAGGGATGTCCGGGTGGCGGTAGTAGACGGCAGTCACCCCGTCTTTGACCAGGGTGTGCCCGCCGGGGTGGTGGCCGGGCGCCACCCCCTCGGTCCATCCCCGCTTGGTCAGTGAACGAGCGATCGCCCGGAAGTAGGCCGGGGTTTCGGTGATCGTGGGCGTGTCGAAGTTGAGGTAGGCGCTGCCCTGGTAGGGCGGTAAATCATCGGGCGCGCAGGACACCAGGAGGTAGGTGCCGCTGGCCGCTGTCAGTCTGCCTGCCCCGACCAGTTGCCGCGCCGACCCGACCACCTGCTCCCTGGCCTGGACATCGGTGATCGGGTTGCGCGGAGATTCCACCGCGGGGCCGCGCAGGTCGTAGACCTGATGCATGACGATGAAGGTTGCGCCCAGGATCAGCGACATCAACAGTGCTGCCGCGATGAGCAGCCGCGACGATCGGGTGCGGAGTGTGTCTCTGTTCATACTTTCCTCGCCCGAAACTGACGATGACCTGATGCTACCGGTCCTGACGCCGCCCGTGCAGCCGTCTGTTCCGGCGAGGCTTTCGCCGTTTCGGAGGTTTTCAGGCAAAGTTGATCCTATGAACGCAACCCATCCGCGTGCGGCGGGCCACCCGGCGCGCCGACTCCCCGGCGTGCTGGCTGTGCTGACTCTGCTCGCCGGCGTGGTTGCGGCACCTGCGACCGCTGCGCCGACGCCGGTGCCGCGTGCGCCGCTGGACCAGTCCGCTCTGCTAAGTCAGGTGGTCCCCGGACTCGTTGACATCAACACAACATTGAGTTACCAGGGGGCTATCGGAGCAGGCACCGGCATCCTGCTGAACCCCGACGGTGAGGTGTTGACGAACAACCACGTCATCGAGGGGGCCACCGAGATCACCGCGTTGAGCCTGGCCAATAGCCGCTCCTACCCGGTTGACGTAATCGGCTTCGACCGGGATAACGATATCGCGCTGGTGCGATTGCGGGGAGCAGCCGGGCTTCCGACCGCGGTCTTGGGCACCTCGTCGTCGCTGGCGGTCGGTGACCCGATTGCGGCCATCGGTAACTCGAACGGGTCCAGTGCGCCGCCGAGCTATGCGCCGGGCACGGTGACTCAGATCGGCGCCTCGGTTCGCGCGTCCGACGAGTCCGGCGGCGGCTCCCGGGAGTTGCGCGACTTGATCCGGGTGGCTGCCGAAATCCTTCCGGGCGACTCCGGCGGTCCCCTGGTCAACGGGACGGGGCAGGTGGTCGGGGTCAACGTTGCCGCCACCCTGACCTATCGAATGGGTGGAGTGGCCGGCGGCGAGGGATTCGCGATCCCGATCGACCGAGCTTTGGCGATCGCCAACCAAATCCGCGCCGGTGCGGTGTCGGACTCGATTCATCTCGGCGATACCGCGTTCATCGGGGTCGGCATCGCAGACTCCGCACCGATGAGCCGCGGACCGGCCGGTGCCGTGGTGCGACAGGTCCTGCCGGATACCCCCGCCCGGCAGATCGGGCTCTTCAGTGGTGACGTGATCACGGCGGTCGACGGTATTCCGGTCACTTCGGCGGCCGATCTGTCCAACGTCATGGATCAACGTCGACCCGGTGACACCATCGTGCTTACCTGGATCGACCGCGGCGGTATCCCCCGCAGCGCGCCACTGGTGCTGGCCAAGGGTCCGGTCGGCTGAACGCCCGGGCAGGTTTCGTAGCCCTGGCGGTTGTGCAGCGGATTGTGCACTGCGCCGCGTGGCGGCCACCCGCTCCTATTGCGAACCCTGAGGAGCGTCACCCTCAACGACGTGTTCCGGAAACCCGGAATCTCCTCTGTGACAACGGTCTAACGCGCTCTCGATTCGCGACAGTGCCACTGCGCATACCGGCAGGTAGGCCGTTGCCCACCACGGAACCTCGAAGCGCACCCGGCAACCGCCGGGAGTAGGAGTGACCTGGTGTCCGGTGGCAGGCACTCCCGAGACCCTCCAGGTCCAACGGTGGCCCGGTTCGAATTCGGTGATCACGAATGGCATTCGCACCCCAACCGCGGTCCAGACGTCTCCCCGCGTCCCGAGGCTCAGGCCGGTAGCCCCGTCAAGCAACATCGCGCGCCGCACCGACGGCCCCCAGATCGGCCACGCCGCCACGTCGACCAGCAGGTCCCATGCCGCAGCGGGCGGGGCGGCGATGAAGCGGTCGATGCCCGCAATGCGCGGCCCCAGAATTACGCCCACGGTGCCGGCCCCACGCCCTCAGACGTTACCCGCCTAGGATCTTCCACCATGGATGGTTCTGTCACAGTTCACATGAACGCGCCGGCTGACAAGATCTGGGATCTGATCTCCGACGTCCGAAATACCGGTCGATTCTCCCCCGAGGTCTTCGAGTCGGAATGGCTCGACGGCGCCACCGGTCCGGCCCTCGGTGCGAAGTTCCGCGGGCACGTCCGCCGCAATGAAATCGGCCCGGTGTACTGGACGGTCTGCCGCGTGACGGCCTGCGAGTCTGGTCGGGAGTTCGGCTTCGCGGTGCTGGGTCCGGGCGACATGGCAGTCAACAACTGGCATTATCAGCTCACCCCGGCCGGGGACGGCACCGACGTCACGGAGTCTTTCCGCCTCAATAACTCGGCGCTGTCACGGGTGTTCTGGATGTTCGCCGGCCATCTGCGCGGGCGACGCAACGTCCGCGATATGCGCACCACCCTGGAGCGGATCAAGAAGGTTGTCGAAGAGGGGTCGTAACAGAGGGCCGGATCCCCTGGCTATGATCCCCCTGCCTCTAATGTGGAGCAGATCATTCGCTACAACGGACGGGACGGCACCTATGGGCATCGCAAACGGGGGCATCGAAACCCGTGCCAACGGCCAGGCGCCCCCGGATGTCCCCCTGGCAGAGATCAACCTGGGCACCCTGGAGTTCTGGGCTCTGGAGGATTCCATTCGGGACGGGGCGTTCGCGACCCTGCGCCGGGAGGCGCCGATCACGTTCTTCGAGGAGGTCGGTTACGAGGGCTTCCCCGCCGGCGCGGGCCATTGGGCGCTGATGAAGTTCGACGATGTCCATTACGCCAGTCGGCACCCGGAGATCTTCAGTTCGGTGCCCAACATCACCATCGCCGATCAGTCACCCGAGGTGGCCGAGTACTTCGGCTCGATGATCAATCTCGACGATCCGCGTCATGCGCGGTTGCGCAATATCGTGCGCAGCGCCTTCACGCCGAAGGTGGTCGCGCGCACCGAGGAATCGGTTCGCGATCGCGCCCGCCAGTTGGTGTCGGATCTGATTGCCAACCACCCTGACGGTAGGGGCGAACTGGTAACCGAACTGTCCGGACCTCTTCCGCTGCAGGTGATCTGCGACATGATGGGCATCCCGGAGGACGACCACCAGACGATCTTCTACTGGACCAACATCATTCTCGGCTTCGGAGACCCGGACCTGACCACCGACTACGAAGAATTCATGAAGGTCTCCATCGATATCGGTGCCTACGCCACTGCTCTGGCCGAGGACCGCAGGACCAACCCACGCGATGATCTGACCACCGCTCTGGTGGCCGCCGAGGTCGACGGCGAACGGCTGACGTCTGCCGAGATCGCGTCCTTCTTCATTCTGCTGGCCGTCGCCGGAAACGAAACCACCCGCAACGCGATCAGCCATGGCGTGCTGGCACTGTCCCGCTACCCCGAGCAGCGTGAGATCTGGTGGAGCGACTTCGATACCCATACACCGTCCGCGGTGGAGGAGATTGTGCGCTGGGCTTCCCCGGTGGTGTACATGCGTCGCACCGCCACGCGCGACGTCGAACTCAGCGGGGTCACGATCGCCGCGGGCGACAAAGTGACCATGTGGTACTCCTCGGCCAACCGCGATGAGGACAAGTTCGATAATCCCTGGAAGTTTGACGTGGCTCGGGCACACAACCATCACCTCGGTTTCGGCGGCGGCGGTACGCACTTCTGCCTAGGCGCCAATCTGGCCCGCCGCGAGATTGCGGTGGTGTTCGAGGAGTTGCACCAGCGCATCCCGGACGTCACCGTGACCGAGGAGCCGGCAATGCTGTTGTCAGCCTTCATTCATGGCATCAAGCGCCTTCCGGTCAGCTGGACGCCGCCCGCTCGGCCATGACAACGATCAGGGAGCGCCTGCACTGGTTCGCCATGCACGGCGTGGTGCGGACGGCAGCCGGCTGGTCGGCCAAACGGGGCGATCTGCAGGCTCGCCTGGTGACCGATCCGGCCGTACGCGCGGATCCCGCTCCATTCTACGAGGAGCTGCGCTCGCACGGCCCGATGGTGCGGTCCCGGGTCGGCTACCTCACCGTCGACCACGCAATCGCCAACGAACTACTGCGCTCCGATGACTTTCGAGTGATCACCTCGGGCGCCAACCTGCCCGCACCGCTGCGCTGGCTGGAACGCCGCACCCGGGCTGACCTGCTGCACCCACTGCTGGCGCCGTCGCTGTTGGCCGTCGAGCCGCCCGAACACACCCGCTATCGCCAGACGGTCTCGTCGGTGTTCACCTCTCGGGCGGTAGCCGAGTTGCGCGGCGGGGTCGAGTCGACTGCGGAAGAGTTGCTCGCCGGACTCGCGACCGATACCGGTGTGGTCGATATCGTCGACCGGTATTGCTCCCAGCTTCCGGTGGCGGTAATCAGCGAGATCCTCGGCGTGCCGGAAGCCGATCGGTCAAAGATTCTCGAGTTCGGTGAATTAGCCGCTCCCAGTCTCGATTTCGGCTTGGGCTGGCAGCAGTATCAGCGCGTTCAGCATGGCATCGAGGGTTTCAACGACTGGCTCGGCGTGCATTTACAACACCTGCGCGACCATCCCGGCGATGATCTGATGAGCCAGCTCATCGAGGCATCGGAGGATGGCGTCCGGCTGGATCAGACCGAACTGCGGGCCGTCGCCGGCCTGGTGTTGGCGGCCGGTTTCGAGACCACCGTCAATCTGCTCGGCAACGGGATCCGACTGCTGCTTCACCACCCCGACCAGTTGGAGGTCCTGGCCGGCGATCCGTCGCTGTGGCCGGGAGCGGTCGAGGAGATCCTCCGCCTCGACTCCCCCGTGCAACTCACCGCGCGGGTGGCGAGGAGGGACACCGTCATCGCGGGCACCTCGGTAAAACGCGGCGAGGTGGTAGTGATCTACCTCGCCGCCGCCAACCGCGACCCGATGGTCTTCGACGACCCTCAGCGTTTCGACGTGCGCCGGCCCAATGCGGGCAAGCATCTCGCGTTCTCTGGTGGCCGGCACTTCTGCCTGGGTGCGGCACTGGCCCGGATCGAAGGCGAAGTCGGCCTGCGCCAGTTCTTCACCCACTTTCCTGACGTACAACTCGCCGGTGCCGGACTGCGGCGGGATACCCGGGTCTTGCGGGGGTGGGTTCAGCTGCCGGTCCGGCTGGGTTCGGCGGCCCGAAACACCACCGTCCAGAGCGGTCAATAACCGCCTGTAACCACCGAGGAGAGGTTGGATGATGTCAGCTCAAGAGACGGTACTCGGAATGTGGCGTGCACTGTCCGATCGCGACTGGGAGCAGCTGAAGAGCTTCATCGCCGACGATTGCATCTACGTCGACATGCCGGTCGGGCTTGCTGCCGCCGCGCGCGGCCCGGAGGACATCGTGAAGCGACTCAAAGTAGGTCTGGAGTCGCTGTCCGGCTACGAAAACCATGACGGCGTTCTGGTGAGCAACGGCGTCGACGCCATGTACGAACACTCCGAGACCTGGAACTGGGCGACCGGTGAGAGCACGGTGCTGCAGTTCGTCACCGTTCACAAGGTGCGGGACGACAAGATCACGCTGTGGAAGGATTACTGGGACTTCGGCGGTCTGCTCAATCACGCGCCGGCGGACTGGATGGAGCAACTCGCCGCCGCAGACACGTCGTGGATGTTCGACGCCACGGGACTGATCTGAGACTCACCCGGAAAGCTGGTATATCCGCTTGGCGTTGTCTCGATCGATGAGTGTGGCAACGCGCGCGGCATCCTGCGAACTCCACTCCCCTCGATCGACGAAATCAGCTAAGGCAGAGCCGATTCCATCAGACCAGAGCTTGGCACCAAGGTAGCGCAGTTCGGATGGTCCGAATGCGCCTGAGGAGTAGCGGACCTTACGGAACGCCACGAGTCGCAGCGTTCGCGCAATGGCGGCCCCGGCGCGGGCACCGAGATAGTTGACGGTCGGGCCGGTGTCCAGAAAGATTTTCTTGAACGCACTCGTCACATACCCGACCTCGCGCTCAAAGGGATAACCCGGCCAGTTCTACCTCGTGAACGCTGCTCGGTCAGACGCGACTGGGCAGCGTCAAGTGGCACGCCTGCCCCATATCCAGAGTGCGCAGCATCCGGCCCATCCCCAGCCACATGGCACAGGACATCGTCAGGTCGGCGATGAGTTCGTCCGAGAAGTGCTCGCGGCAGCGTTCCCAGAACTCGTCATCCGCGCGAAGGTTGGTGTGCTCGGTGGCGAACCGGTGCGCGAACTCCGCGGCGAGGCGTTCCTGTTCGCTGTACCCCGACCAGGTCCGCCACTCCAACGCGTGCGCGTAGAGATCCTCGTCCACCCCGGCGGCCGAGCCGTCGGCATCGCGGGTGTTCTGACATACCACACATTCGTTGTCGTGGGCGATTACGATCCGCGCGATTTCGCGCACCCGCATCGGCAACCGGTTGCGGTTGTATACCGCACCACTGAAGGCCGCCATCGCTTTCCCCAACTCCGGTGACAGCGCGATCCAGCCGGCCACGTCATCGTCTTCGAAGTCTCCGATTCGGCTCATGAAACGATGGTAGTCACGCAGCCCCGCTACTGCGCCGGGGTGATGGTCGTTTCAGAATCGACCAGCTTCATGGCGTCGTCGAGCGCGCCCATTTGATCCTGTTTCGCGGTGCCCGTTATCACAACCACATAGCTCGTACCGCTGGTGTTGGGGACGGCGATCGCCCGGGTCTCCGACACCCGGGTTGTGGTGGACGGCGTGCAGATCTGGGTAGCCTGGAAACCTTGGAAGCCACTGATGCTTGTCTCGTCGATGGCACCTTCGAATGCGCAGTTGTCAACGTTGTTCAGTTTATTGGCTCCTGCCGACGCCGCAGGGATCGCTTGGTCGGGACCATCCACGGCAACCATCGAGACCGCAATAAATGCTTCGTCAGGCGTCTCGTCGTAGTGGACCGCCGCCAAAATACTGGGGTCGTCCTTCAGTGTTGCAGAGTCACCGGACCAGCCGGGCAATTCGGGCAACGTGACGGTCGGGGAACCGGGTGGACCGGGTTGGGTCGCTGCGGCCGGTGCACTCGAGGCAGCGGCGGAGGAGGCGGATGACTCCCCCGACCCCGCCACCGAGTTGCTCGACGCGGTTTTCGACGCGGACCCGCAGCCCGCGAGCGTCACGGTCAGCACCAAGGCCGCCACACCTGTTGCGGGCACCAGCCGAGTGGTGTTTCTCATTGCTGACAATCCTTCCCCTAGATCCGCAAATTCTGCACTACTGTCAGGTCCATCCTCACCGGTTTGGTGGAAACTGAGGTCTCTGGGGCTCTCCGGCCGCTCCGCTAGCCGGTGGTGTTGCCCGAACGTCCCTGAGTGAACTCGGCGAGCGCGTCGGCGTTAGCCTGCGCCCCCATCATTTGGGCGAAGTATGCGTCTTCACGGGCGCGAGCAGCGGCGACTTCCGCGCGACTCGGTTCTACCATCGTTTGCTTGACCGCTACGAGACTGGAAATCGGTTTGGCAGCGAGTACGTGGGCGTACCTGCCGGCGTCCGACAGGAGCTCGTCGGGCTCGCACACCTTCCACACCAGACCCATCCGCAGGGCCTCGGCGGCGTCGACCCATTCTGAGGACATCAGCAGCCAGGCGGCGTTCTGCCGGCCGATCAGTTGGGGTAGCAGGTACGACGACGCCGCCTCGGGTGCCACCCCCAGGCTGGTGAACGGACATTTCAGCCGCGCAGTGCTGGACATGAAGGCCAGATCCGCGAAACCCAGGATGGTCACCCCAAGTCCGAGGCCGACACCGTTGACCGCGCAGATGAGTGGTTTGGGAAAAGCACACAGCGCGTCGATCAGTCCGGGGAAGCCGTGCCGGCCCGGGATGAAGTTGGGGTCACTGATCCGGGCCTGCATCTCGGCGAGATCCTGTCCGGCGCTGAACGCTCGCCCGGCGCCGGTAATCACCACGGCGGCGATCTCAGGGTCATCGGCCGCGGCTGACAGCGCATCCGCGGTGGCGTCGTAGAGCGCTTCGTTGAAGGCGTTAAGCGCATCCGGTCGGTTGAGGGTTAGGGTGCGGACCCGGTTCTCGTCGGCGATAAGCAATGTCACGCGTGTCAGCCTAGGGGTCAATCACCGAACGGGCGTGCGAACACGTACCGTCCGGTGGCCACGGTGTCGATATTGACGTTGGCGCCGAAGGCCGAGGTGCTGGCCACCATTTTGCCGAGTCGGTCGGCCAGGTCGGCGTCGTCGGCGGCGCCGAAGAACGCGTGCAGGCTCGTCACCGATTCGATCGGGAACAACTCCTCGACGATGGCCGATATTGGTGGCGCGTCCGGGGTCAGTGCGCGCACGACGTAGTTCTGGACGTAGCCGAACGTCGACTGGGTGTCGATAGCCACCGGAGTGTGGTCACGGTGCCAGCGGGTCAGCCACGTCGCCTCGTCCATATCCGCCGGACGGCGCAGCAGTGCGATATTCGCCATGCCCGACGCGCGTGCGCCCGGCGGCGACGCCGGCGGCGGCATTGGCGCGGACTCGGTGACCAGATACGCGGCCACCAGATCGGCCTCGCGAGCCAGGATCTCCAACGCGCCACGAATCTGCGGGCCGTAGTTTTGCTGGGTCCACAGACTCACCAGCGCCTGCACCGGCGGGTTCAGAGTCGTCAGCGTCATCAGCGAGGCGCGCACTTGAGCGTCGCGAACGTTGATGATGAGCCCGGGCGGATCAAGGTTGCGCAGTGCGGTAGCGACCGTGCCACACAGCCGGTCCACCCACTCATCGTCGGCGCTTGCGCGCCGCAGCGTCACAATGACTTTTTCCATCGCGTTAACCTACGTGCTTTCCCGCAGCCAGCGCGGCGTGATGAACACGCCCTCGGCCTCGACGGTGACACCCTCGGCGTCGGCGATATAACCGGTGCAGTAGGTCTTGACGCCGTCGGTCCGAACCTGCACCGCCTCGGTGCGCAGCGGCCCGAGTTTGGTCGGGCGGACATAGCGCATGGTGATGGTTCCGGTGAAGCGCGGTTGGCGGTCGACGCTGGCCGCCTCGCCGAGCACATGGTCGAGGATCATCGCCGCCACCCCGCCGTGGACGTGGCCGGGTGGGCCTTCATAGGCCGCCCCGAGATGGAAGTCCGCCGACACCCGGCCCTCGGCGTCGCGCTGCGTCATCAACGGCGGGGCTAAAGCATTGCGGATGCCGATGACGGCATTGCCCCAGCCCATGCTCTCCCCGGAGGTGGTCACTCGGACGCCGAACGCCCCGTCGAGTTGACGCGCTTGCAGCCGTGCCACCGCGGCGTCGATATCCCGCTTCACCGCGGCGACGGTCTGCGCGTCAGCCTCGGTCCGGATGGTGGCATCGACGAGCGAGCGCACCGATTCGGCAAGCGGCTCATAGATTCCGCGCAACCGTTCGACGTCGGCGTTCGACAGGTCCTCGATGGTGAACTCCAGCACCCTGGCACTAGAACACGTCGCCGGTCGCGGTGTCTAATGGCGCCACCAATTGCGTAGAGTGAGCGACTGTGCCGGACTGGGTGCGCCATGCGATCTGGTGGCAGGTCTATCCCCTGGGTTTCGTGGGAGCATTCCCGGCCGGACCCCCGCCCACCCCCGCCGAGCACCGGCTATCCCGGATTATCGGCTGGCTCGATCATGCCGTCGAACTCGGCGCGTCCGGAATCGCACTGGGGCCGGTATTCGCCTCCCGCACCCACGGCTACGACACCACCGATCACTACCGGATCGACCCGCGACTGGGCGACGACGCCGACTTCGACCGGTTGATCGACGAGGCCCGTCGCCGCGGCCTGAGGGTGCTGCTCGATGGGGTGTTCAATCACGTCGGAACCGATTTCGTGCACTACCGGCAGGCCACCGAGAACCAGGACTCGCAAGCCGCCTCGTGGTTCGCCGGCCGGCCCGGTAACTTCCGCACCTTCGAGGGCCACGGCGATCTGATCACCCTCAACCATCGCAACCCGGCGGTCGTGGATTACACCGTGGACGTCATGAACCACTGGCTGGGCCGCGGTGTCGACGGCTGGCGCCTGGACGCCGCTTACGCGGTGCCCGAAAGATTTTGGGCCCAGGTGCTGCCGCGGGTGCGCCAGGCCCAGCCTGACGCCTGGTTCGTCGCGGAGGTGATCCACGGCGATTACAGCGCATTCGTCGAGGGCACCGGCGTCGACTCGGTCACCCAGTACGAACTGTGGAAGGCAATCTGGAGCAGTCTCAACGACGCCAATCTCCACGAACTGGACTGGGCGATGCAGCGCCACAACGAATTCCAGGACACCTTCGCGCCGCTGACTTTTGTCGGCAACCACGACGTCACCCGCATCGCAAGCCAGTTGCAGCACCCTGGACACCTTGCCCACGCACTGGTGCTGCTGTTCACCGTCGGCGGCGTTCCGTCGGTCTACGCCGGTGACGAGTTCGCCTACCGGGGTGTCAAAGAGGACCGCGCCGGCGGCGACGACGCCGTGCGACCGGAGTTCGGCTGCCCGCCCGAGCACGTGGATAGCGCCGCACAAGAAATTCTGAATCTGCACCGCTACCTGATCGGGCTGCGTCGTCGGCACCCGTGGCTACACGAGGCAAGAACCACGGCACTTCGACTCCAGAACCGGTTTCTGGCCTACGAAACCCGCCACGGTGACGACGCGCTGATCGTCGCGCTCAATATCGACGACGCGCCGTGTGCGCTTCCCGTCGAAAAACTGACCGGCCGAAAAGCGCAGCTGCTGGCCGGCTCCGGCGCACCACCGGAGAAGGTGGTGAGCGCAACGGAGGTGCCCGCCCACGGTTGGCAAGTGCTCCGACCGACCTGATGGGACTACCCTCAGGAGCCATGTCAGCACCAAACCCGCAGCCCCGGCCCCGGCGGCGCCTGCTCTCCCGGGTCGGCATCCAGTCCAAGCTGCTGCTGATGATCCTGACGATGAGCGTTTTGGCCGCATTGGCGGCCGGCGGAATCGGATTCCAGTCCGGTCGCTCGTCGCTGCGCGCCGCGGTGTTCGACCGGCTCACCGGCATCCGGGAGTTGCAGTCGCAGACGATAGAGGGCCGTTTCACCGACATGCGCAACTCGGTGCTCAATACCGCCGGCAACGAAACCACCGTCGCGGCGATCAGCGCGTTCACCGCGGGATTCGACCGACTCGCCGACGCCACCGTCACCCCGGAACAGGCCGGAGCCCTCGACGCCTACTACACCGCCCGGTTCGCCGGCGCCAGCGACGGTGGCGGCACTGTCGACGTCAAAGCGCTGATGCCCACCTCGAATGCCCAGAAGTATCTACAGGCGGAATACACGGTTGCCGCCACCGATCCCATCGCCGGGCGCGGCCGCGACGATGCCGGCGACGGCAGTGCCTGGTCGACGGCGAACGCCCGCTACAACGCCTACTTCCGGCGTCTCATCGAACGGACCGGCTACGCCGATCTACTCCTCCTCGATAAAAACGGCGATGTGGTGTACTCCGCGAACAAGGGAGTGGATCTCGGGACCAACATCATCACCGGTCCCTACCGCGGCGAGAGCACCCTGGCCGACGCCTATCGCCGGGCGATGTCAACCAACGACGTCGACTCCGTCGAGACCACCGACTTCGCCCGATACCTTCCGGTCGATGAGCCCACGGCCTGGATCGTCACTCCGATCGGACAGGTGGGCAGGCCGGTCGGAGTGCTGGCAATGCAGTTTCCGTTGTCGATGCTCAACCGGGTCATGACATTCGACAGGAACTGGACCGAGGTCGGGATGGGACAGACCGGCGAGACATTCCTGATCGGACCCGATGACCGGATGCGCTCAGATTCCCGGCTGTTCCTGGAAGATCCAGACGCCTACCGCAAAGCCGTGACCGCCGCCGGCACACCCGCCGTTGTCGCGGATCAGGCGGTCCGGATCGGCACCACCGTCCTTATTCAGCCGGTCGGCACCTCCGCGTCGAAAGCCGCGCAGGGGGGCAATGCCGGGACCGACATCATCACCGACTACCTCGGCCGCCGAGCATTGGTGGCCTATGCGCCGGTGAAACTCGCAGGGCTGCAGTGGGTCATGGTCGCCACCGCCGACAGCGCGGAGGCATTCGCACCGGAAAGCAGATTCGCTCAACGTCTTGTCCGGACCACGGCGGGAATCATCTTTATCGCCTGCCTGGTGTCTGCGCTGTGGTCACGGGTTTTCAT
>Ga0194035_1000084_pt1 | contig 56751 bp, 48 predicted proteins | sample JunL2320m_MetaG_FD_148680 | JGI IMG/M metagenome (GOLD analysis project Ga0194035, IMG submission 148680) | Anoxic zone freshwater microbial communities from boreal shield lake in IISD Experimental Lakes Area, Ontario, Canada - Jun2016-L239-20m | ecosystem: Environmental > Aquatic > Freshwater >...
CTTGAGGACCTCGCTGGTCGACTCGGCGTCAGCCCGAAGAAGGCTGCGCCTGCGAAGAAGGCGGCTCCTGCGAAGAAAGCTGCGCCAGCCAAGAAAGCTGCGCCAGCGAAGAAAGCTGCGCCAGCGAAGAAAGCTGCGCCAGTGAAGAAAGCTGCTCCAGCGAAGAAAGCAGCTCCAGCCAAGAAAGCTGCTCCAGCGAGCTGAGTCTTGAGTAGACGTCGCCGTCTTGATGCTGAACTGCTTCGTCGTGGTTTGGTCGCAAGTCGCACCCAGGCGGGTGAGGCAATTGACTCCAAACGGGTTTTGGTCAATGGAGTCATCGCCGACAAATCGTCTCGTCAGGTAGATCCGGCAGATGCCATCGTGATCGAGGGTCCACCGCCGAGATTTGTGTCGCGGGGTGGCGAGAAACTCGATGCGGCACTTGAGTCGATGGACATCGATGTGCGCGGCTTGCGCGTGCTCGATGGCGGAGCGTCGACAGGCGGTTTCACACATTGTCTGTTGCAACGCGGCGCTGCCGCGGTTGTGGCAGCCGATGTCGGCCACGGCCAGTTGCATCCGCGTATTCGCAATGATCCGCGTGTGACCGTGCTCGAGCGATACAACTTGCGCAGTCTTGAGGTGGACGACATTGGTGGTCTCGTTGATGTGGTGGTGGCTGATTTGTCGTTTATTTCGCTGACGCGTGTGATCCCGTCGTTGGTGAAGGCGTGCAAACCCCAAGCGTCGCTTGTGCTGTTGGTCAAGCCACAGTTCGAAGCCGGTCGCCAAGAGGTTTCGAAGGTGAAGGGTGTCATTGTCGACCCGGTGATCCATGAACGGGTGAAGAACGAAGTGGCCGAATCGTTGGTTGCGAACGGATGCGAGGTGCGCGGTTGGATTGATTCCCCGATCACCGGCGCCGACGGAAATCGCGAATTCCTTGTACACGCGACGTTGACTCGGTAAGGATCGCAACCGTGACGTCTGTGTTTGTCGTAGCTCATCATCAACGCGACGAGGCGGCAGGTCTGGCGATCGTTGCTGCAGAGTGGCTCCGCGCACGTGGACACGTTGTCTGGATGCCGCCCGAGGATGCGAATGCGCTGGGGCTTGCAGGGCTGGGTAGCGACAGCGAACCGTCGACGGCCGGCTTAGCGCTGAGTCTCGGTGGCGACGGAACGATGCTGCGCACTGTGAAGTTGCTCGATGGCGCGCCGGTGCCGATCATCGGTGTGAATGCTGGGCTGCTGGGCTACCTCGCTGAAGTGGAGCCTCCGGGCTTGCTGACCGCGCTCGAGCGCTGGTTTACGGGCAGCGAGGTCGCAGGAGATTTTCGAATCGAGCAGCGCATGATGCTGCAGGTTGATGTCGAGCGCGTGGGTCTGACGAGTAGACGCGAGCAATGGCGTGCGCTCAACGAGGTTGTGCTCGAAAAGGGTGAGTCGGGTCACACCGTTCGCCTCGATGTCACCATCGACGGCACTCCGTTTACGTCGTACGCAGCCGACGGCCTTATCGTGGCCACCCCGACCGGCTCGACGGCGTATTCGTTGTCGGCCCGCGGTCCCGTGGTCTCGCCTCAGCACCGAGCAATATTGCTGACTCCTGTTTCGCCACACATGCTGTTCGATCGCAGCTTGGTGCTGGACCCCAACGAACCTGTTGGTATCAAGGTGAGTGGCTATCGGCCAGTAGAGGTATCTATCGATGGTCAACGCGTCGCCACGCTCGCCGAAGGCGATACCGTGCGTTGTTCGCCGGCGGCTCAGACCGCCCGCTTCGTGCGGTTCGGACCGCACCGATTTCACCAGATCCTCAAGGCGAAATTTGGACTGTCTGATCGCTGATGCTTACTGAACTTCATATCGAAGATCTCGGGGTGATCTCTACCCTCGATCTTGTGCTCGGTGCCGGCCTGACGGCGCTCACTGGTGAAACTGGTGCTGGCAAGACGATGCTGGTTGAAGCCATCAGTCTGCTCGTTGGTGGGCGCGCCGATGCCTCGATGGTGCGTCACGGAGCGCCAGAGGCCCGGGTCGAAGGTCGCTTCGTGGTGGGCGACGACGAGTTTGTTCTGGCTCGCGTTATTCCGAGTGATGGTCGGTCGCGTGCCTATCTCAATGGCCGTCTCGCCACGGTGGCAACGCTCGCCGAGGTGGGCGCAAGGCTTGTTGATCTCCATGGTCAACACGCGCACCAGAGCCTGCTCGGAGTTGCGACCCAACGCGCTGCACTGGATCATTATGGTGCTGTCGATATTTCGAAGTTACGTGCTGCGAGAGCGCGACTTACCGAGATCGATGCCGCGCTGGCATCGCTGGGCGGCGACTCGCGGTCTCGGGCCCGAGAGGTTGATCTGCTGCGCTTTCAAGTGAGCGAGATTGGCGCTGCCGAACTCACTGACGCTGACGAAGAGCGTGCGCTTGACGAGTTCGAAGATGTGCTTGCTGGCGCCGTTGCTCACCGCGAAGCGGCTCAGGTGGCCGAGGCCATCGTGTCTCAGGACGATGGAGTGCTCGACAAACTGGGTGAAGCCATCGCCCACCTTGGTAGCCGCTCACCGTTCGTTGCATCGAGCGATCGGCTGCGCAGCGCCGCCGCCGAGATCTCCGATGCGATCAGTGAACTTCGCGACATTTCCGATGGCATCGACGAAGATCCGCAACGACTTGTTGAGGTGCGTGAGCGTCGCCAATTGCTTCGCGACCTTCGCCGCAAGTACGGCGACACATTGGCCGACGTGATGGCCTTTCACGCCGACATCAGCGAGCGACTCGACGAACTTGAGAGTTACGAAGCGCGCGCCGATGCGCTTGAGCGCGACCGCATCGTGGCACTTGCGGACGAAGCCGCCGCAGCGGCAGCCGTTGGCGCGGCGCGCCGCAGCGCTGCTCCGCGGCTTTCTGTGGCTGTGCGCGACAACCTGCGCGAGTTAGCAATGCCTCACGCCGATGTGGTGGTGCAGGTGGGCGACGACCCAGGTGACGATGTGAGCTTCTTGCTCGCCGCGAACCCAGGCTCACCGTTGCTCTCGCTCACTCGGGTGGCGAGCGGCGGCGAATTGGCGCGCAGCATGCTGGCGTTGCGCTTGGTGTTAACCGAGGACCCGAGCACCTTGGTGTTCGACGAGGTCGATGCGGGCGTTGGCGGAGCCGCTGCTGTGGCGGTGGGCCAAGCGCTCGCCAACCTTGGTGATCGTCATCAGGTACTCGTTGTGACGCACCTACCGCAGGTGGCGGCGTGCGCAACGTCGCAGATCGTGGTGAGTAAGCACGTAGTCGATGGTCAGACTTTTGCGACTGCTGCGGTTGTGAGCGGTGACGCTCGAATCGACGAGGTAGCGCGCATGCTGTCGGGCATGGCAGAGAGCAAGTCGGCGCGAGATCACGCCGTAGAACTGCTCGGCCGTCGCCGACTCAACAAGTGATCTGTGAACACGCAGGTCAGTCGGGGCGCGCAATGAGGTCTCAGGGTGGTGACTCGCGTTACGATGATCTTCCGTCGTAGTTGTCGCTGACGGGAGGCCGTATTCATGCCCAAGCATATTTTCGTGACTGGTGGAGTTGCCAGTTCACTGGGTAAGGGACTCACCGGTTCATCACTCGGTCGTTTGCTGAAGATGCGTGGCCTTCGGGTCACCATGCAGAAACTTGATCCGTATATCAATATCGATCCGGGCACGATGAACCCGTTCGAGCACGGCGAGGTGTTCGTGACCGATGATGGCGGCGAGACCGACCTCGACCTCGGTCACTACGAGCGCTTTATCGACGAGCCATTGAGCCGCAACAGCAACGCCACTACAGGCAGCATTTATCAGGCCGTACTGGCTGCTGAGCGCCGTGGTGACTATCTCGGAAAGACCGTGCAGGTGATCCCACACATCACTGACGAAATCAAGCGACGCATCAAGCGCCTTGCTACCGATGATGTCGACGTCGTGATCACCGAAGTGGGTGGCACCGTGGGCGACATTGAGATCTTGCCGTTCCTCGAGGCGATTCGTCAGTTCCGTAAAGAAGTTGGTCGCGACAACGTGTGCTACGTGCACGTCACGTTGGTTCCGTTCATCGGGCCAAGTGGCGAGCAAAAGACGAAGCCAACTCAGCACAGTGTTACCGAATTACGCAGCCGCGGAATCCAGCCCGACGTGATCGTGTGCCGCAGTGAAGAGCCCTTGAGCTTGAACCTGAAGCGCAAGATCAGCAACCTGTGCGATGTAGACGAGCGAGCCGTAGTGAATGCTGCCGATGCCCGCAACATCTACGAGCTGCCGCTGATCTTGCACGACGAGGGCCTCGATGTTGTCGTGTGCGAAGTGTTGAAGATCGACGCTCCGCTCGACATGAGCCCATGGGAAAAAGTTGTCGCCACCGTAGAAGCTGCGCAGACCCCAGTGAAGATTGGTCTCATTGGCAAGTACGTCGACCTGCAGGATGCGTATCTTTCGGTGGCAGAGAGCCTTCGTCACGCTGGCTTCCAGCATGGCGCCAAGGTTGAGATCGATTGGATTCAGGCCGAAGAGGTCGAGGGTCTGTTGGCCGCTGGTCGCCTCGCCGATCTTGATGGCATGGTCATTCCGGGCGGCTTCGGCACGCGCGGTATCGAGGGCAAGATTGCAGCGGCTCAGTATTCACGTGAAGAACTGCTTCCATGTTTGGGTCTGTGCCTTGGTATGCAGGTGATGACTATTGAGTTCGCCCGTCACGTGCTGGGGATGGTCGATGCCAACTCAACCGAGTTCGACACCACGACGCATTACCCAGTGATCGACTTGATGGTGGCGCAGCGCGACATTAGCGACAAGGGTGGCACGATGCGCCTCGGCGCGTATTACGCCGTGCTGACGCCTGGCTCCAAGGTTCACCAGGCATATGGAGAAGCCGTCGTGAGTGAACGTCATCGTCATCGCTATGAGTTCAACTCGAATTACCGCAACCGGTTCGAGGCCTCGGGCTTTTTGTGCTCGGGCACCTCGCCAGACAAGCGCCTGGTTGAGTTCATCGAGCTGGTCGACCATCCATTCTGGGTGGGTACTCAGGCCCACCCAGAGTTCAAGAGCCGCCCAGATCGGGCCCATCCGCTGTTCCGCGATCTGATCGCAGCAGCGTTGCAGCGTCGTGCTCAGCGCACATCGGGCGACGTGCAACCTGCCGATTTCGGCGTGCCGGCGGAGACCCCGATCGTCGCGTGAGCGGCTTCCGACACCTCGGCGATTCGCTCGTCCATCAGGGCTATATCTGGCACGTAGCAGTCGCATCGTTTGAGGCTCCTGACGGCACACGTTTCGAGCGTGATGTCGTTCGCTCGCCCGGTGCGGTGGCGGCAGTGCCGCTCATTTTTGATGCTGAAGGAAACGCTTCGGTGGTGATGGTGCGTCAGTATCGCGGCGCCTACGACGCGTACGTCTTGGAGATCCCTGCAGGAATGCGCGATGTCGCCGACGAACCCACCGAGGCCACTGCGTATCGCGAGCTCGTTGAAGAGGTGGGACTCAGCGCTGGCCGCCTTGAGCCGCTGACAGAGTTCTATCCATCGGCGGGCATGACCGACTCGGTGCTGCATCTGTTTGTGGCCACCGATCTCAGCGTGGTGCCCCAAGAACTACATGGACCCGAGGAGCAACACCTCGAGGTGGTGCACGTGCCGTTTGGGGAAGCCGTTGAGATGATCGATCGAGGCGAGATCCGCGATGCGAAAACCATCATTGGTCTGCTCCTTGTAGACCGCAAGCTGCGTCGGGGCGATCTCGGGGCTGGCGGCTGATGAACTCGGATCTGCCGCTCGAGGCCGAGGAATTCCTGTCATGGATGGCTACCGAGCGCGGCAGGTCTGAGAACACGCTGCTGGCGTATCGGCGCGACGTGAACGGCTATGCGCAGTGGCTCAGCAAGCAGGGCTCAACAGTGCTCTCCGTTACGGCTGGTTCGCTGGTTCAGTTCGTTGGTTCGAGGCGGGCGAGCGGCGCAGCACCATCGAGCGTGGCGCGCCAATTGGCCGCAATACGAATGATGCATCGCTTCTTCGCTGAGGAGGGCCTACGTGCCGACGATCCAACGGCCGACCTCGATGGCATCAAGGTGCCGGCTGGCATTCCGCATCCGCTGAGCGAAGCCGAGGTGCTGACCCTGCTCGATTCGGTGCTCGGAGATGATGCAGTGGCGCGTCGAGACCGTGCATTGATTGAGTTCCTGTACGCCACGGGCGCCCGAATTGGTGAGGTTGTTGGACTCTCGCTGAGCGATATCGATGTCGACTCTGGTTTGGTGCGCGTCTTTGGAAAGGGCTCAAAAGAGCGCATCGTGCCATTTGGTCGCGCAGCGGGGGAGGCGCTTCGCCAATGGCTGGCGCCAAGTGGGCGAGCGGCGATGGAACCGTTGCGTTGGGCGCGCAAAGGCGACGCCGAGGCATTGTTCTTGAACCATCGTGGCGCTCGGCTGTCGCGCCAGTCGGCCTGGCTTGTGGTGCGCCAATATGGTGACCTCTGCGGCTTTGGTGATCGGCTCTCTCCGCATGTGCTGCGACATTCGTGCGCCACACACTTGCTTGACCACGGTGCCGACCTGCGCATCGTGCAGGAAATGTTGGGTCACGCCTCAATCAGTACCACGCAGGTGTACACCAAGGTGTCGCAGGAGCGGCTGTGGCAGGTGTATCGAGACTCGCACCCTCGGGCACGCAAAGGCGCAGCATGAGTTCGTGGCTGTCTCAACTGCCGCACCTAACACGTCGCTTCTTTGGGGCTGTGTCTCGACGCGCCCCAAGCAGCAGTGATCAGGCCTGGGCGCTTGGATTCTTGCGAGCGGGGGAGGCTGCGCTGTGGCAACGACTCGGCAATGCCGACCAGCGCCACAGCATTGAGGTGGCCCGAAGGTTTTCGGCCGACCTCAGTGAATCGCCACGTGACGAAATGGCTGGGGCACTGCTGCACGACATTGGCAAGGTGTCGGTAGATCTCGGCACGTTTGGTCGTGTGCTTGCCACCGTTGTTGGCCCTCGTACGCGCTCGTTTCGGATCTATCACGATCATGAGCAGATCGGAATCGAGTTGCTCCGAGAGGCAGGCTCGGCTGCCGCGACGCTGTCGCTGCTCGATGGCACGACGCAACGAGTGGACGCATTGGCGGCGCTGCGTCGCGCCGACAACGTGTAAGCGCAGCAGGTGACCTAAAGCGGCAAGAATCCAATGTTGTTGTATGCCCGCTCGAGCGTGGCACTAGCTGTTGCGCGCGCCTTGGCGGCGCCGATGCGCAGTAACGCCGAGAGTTGGGCGCGGTCGGTCATCAGTTCGTTGTAGCGGGCCTGAATAGGGCGCAGCAGTTCGATGACGGCTTCGCCGGTGTCTACTTTGAGGGGACCATATTGGGTGTAACCGGCGGCGATGGCTTCGGGGGAGCGGCCAGTTGCTGCGGCCTGAATCTCGAGCAGGTTGCTGATGCCGGGCTTGTTCTCGCGGTCGTAGCGCACTTCAGAGTCGCTGTCGGTGACCGCTCGTTTGAATTTCTTGAGGATGGCCGCTGGGTCGTCGAGCATGTAGATGAGCCCGTTATCGGTGGCAGCTGACTTGCTCATCTTCGAGGTTGGGTCCTGGAGGTCCATCACCCGAGCACCCGTCTTTGGCATCACGGCCTTTGGCACCACAAACGTGTCGCCGAAACGACTGTTAAAGCGAATCGCGATATCGCGGGTGATCTCGATGTGCTGTCGCTGGTCGTCGCCCACGGGAACTTCGTTGGCGTCGTAGAGCAAAATGTCGGCGGCCATGAGTGCGGGGTACGTGAAGAGCCCGGCAGCAATGAATTCGCCTTCGCGCTTTGCTGATTTGTCTTTGAACTGCGTCATCCGGCTGAGTTCGCCAAAGCTGACGATGCACTCCATCACCCACCCGAGCTGCGCGTGTTCTGGGACGTGGCTCTGCACGAACACCGTGGAGACATCGGGATCGAGTCCGATGGCGAACAGCATGGCGGCCAGCTTGACCGTGTTCTGGCCAATGATGCCGGGGGTGTCGGTGACGGTGAGGGCATGCAGGTCGCAGACGCCATAGAAGCCATCGACGTCGTGCTGACCGAGGGTCCATTGGTTCAAGGCGCCGAGAAAGTTGCCCAGATGGACATCGCCGGTTGGTTGGATAAACGAAAGTGCGCGGGTCACGTCGCAAGGCTAACGAAACGGGGGCGCATCGGTCTCTTCGATTGTTGGCTAGGCCAAGTAAAGTGGCGCCGTGACCTACGACGTTTCCACTCCGGTGTTCGAAGGTCCATTCGACTTATTGCTGCATTTGATTCTTCGTGAGCAGGTCGACATCTATGAGGTCTCGTTGACCACCATCGTGGCTGCCTACTTGGCCGAGGTGGACAAGCTTCAGGAAATCAACCTCGATCTCGCCACTGAGTTCTTGTTGATTGCGTCGACCTTGGTTGAACTCAAGGCCCGCCGACTCTTGCCGGGCCGAGACAACGTCGATCTCGATGAAGAGTTCTCGCTGTGGGAAGAGCGCGATCTGCTGCTGGCTCGATTGCTCGAGTGCAAGACATTCAAAGATGTCGCCGCCGTGTTCTCGTCGCTAGCCGACGATGCTGACCTGTCGTTTGCGCGAGCAGTTGGCCCCGACGAACGCTTCATTGCGCTTGTACCAGACCTGCTTGAGGGCATGAAGGCTCGCCAGATCTACAACGCCTACATGCGGGCGGTGACGCCGAAACCCACTCCGGTGGTTGACCTGTTCCACGTGTCGGCGGTGAAGGCCAGTGTTTCCGATGCAATGATCGAACTCATCGATGAGCTGCCGCGCGTGGGCCGCATCTCGTTCCGCCGACTGACCAACGGTCTGGTCGATCGCCTTGAAGTGATCGTGCGGTTTCTCGCCTTGCTCGAACTGTTCAAGCAGGGGATGGTCGAACTCGATCAGGCCGAGCGATTTGGTGACATCGACATCGTGTGGCTAGCAGACGGCATGTCCGTGTCGGCTGGCTCAATTGCAATCGACGACTACGAAGGCTGATCATGTCCGACGAACCATTCGATAACTCCTTTGAGGCCGCGCCTGAAAAGGTGCTTGATGCCGACGTTGTTCGCGCTATCGAGGCGATCGTGCTCGTGGCCGCCGAGCCCGTTCCCGCCGAGCAGCTCGCGCAGTTGCTTGAGCAGCCGCTTGCTGTGGTGAACGAGCTCTGCATTCGCTTAGCGGCTGCATACGACGAAGCCGGCCATGGTTTCCAGCTCGCCAAGGTTGCCGGTGGCTGGCGCTTCCAGACGCATCCCGATCTGTCGCCGTACGTCGAGCGATTCTTGCTCGACGGTCAACGCGCCCGCATGAGCGGAGCGGCCTTAGAGACGTTGGCAATCGTCGCCTATAAGCAGCCGATATCGCGCGGCCAGATCGCCTCGATTCGTGGCGTCGATCCTGATGGAGTGTTGCGCACGCTGTCGGCGCGCGGCTACGTCACCCAAGTGGCCACCGATCCGGGTCCGGGGCAAGCAGCATTGTTCGGCACCACGCCGCAGTTTCTGGAAAAGCTTGGTCTGAACACGTTGTCCGATCTGCCTGCGTTGGCCGAGTTCGTGCCAGGAGCCGACGTGGTCGAAGCGCTCGAGCATGGGTTGCGCGCCCCAGGCGCCGATCCCAAGCAGTTGCGGGCGAACACGCCAACGCTGCCAGGCGACGAGACGCTCTCACAATGAGCGAGCGCGAGATCGAAAAGCCGTTGTGGGAACAATGGGCAGACCAGCGCGCTATGGCAACCGGTGAGCGCTTGCAGAAGGTTCTGGCGCTGCGCGGTTGGGGCAGCCGCCGAGTCTGCGAGGACATGATTGCCGAAGGCCGGGTCACAGTGAACGGCGAGGTTGCGGTGCTCGGCCGTCGCGTTGATGCCGAGGTCGACACGGTAGAGGTCGATGGCGTGCAGATTGGGTTGCGGCCCGATCTGGTGTACTACTTGCTGAACAAACCTGTCGGCGTAATCACCACTGCCAGCGATCCCCAGGGTCGACCAACCGTGACCGAGTTGGTTCCCGATGAGCCGCGAGTGTTCTCGGTCGGTCGTCTCGATGCCGATACCGAGGGCTTGCTGTTACTCACCAACGATGGTGAGCTTGCCAACCGCATTGCTCACCCGAGCCACGGTGTCGAGAAGGAATATCTCGCCTACGTGAACGGCAATGTGCCCGGCAAAGTGCTGCACCGCATGCGCGAAGGCATCGAGCTGGAAGATGGCATCACGGCTCCGGCCAAGGCCAGCCAGCTCAGTCCTGGGCTGTTACGCATCACGATCCATGAAGGCCGCAATCGGCAGGTTCGACGGATGTGCGAAGCCGTGGGCTTCCCCGTGCAACGACTCGTTCGCGTGCGTATAGGTCCGTTGCGCGATTCGTCGTTGGCTCCGGGCGAATGGCGCGAGCTCACACTCGACGAGGTGCGCCAAGTTGTTGAATCAGTCGCCGGTATGCCGCGCAGCTACGATCGTCGTCCGTGACCACTCAGCGACGCGCAAACATCGTGGGCCTTGGCCTCATCGGTGGATCCGTCGGTCTTGCCCTGCGCGAGCGGGGCTGGTTTGTGTACGGTGAAGACAACGATCAACGGCGCGTCGATCGGGCCATGGCTATTGGCGCTATCGACGAGCAGACCCTGTGCGCCGACGCAGATGTCACGTTTGTAGCCACGCCGGTGCTCACGATTGCCGATCAGGTTCAACGCTGCTTAAACGCCACCACCGGAATCGTCACCGATGTTGGCAGCGTAAAGGGCGCCATTGTGGCGGCCATCGAAGACCCGCGCTTTGTAGGCGGCCATCCAATGGCGGGCAGTGAACTCGAAGGCCTCGACGGAGCTGACGCGACCATGTTCGCTGGCGCAGTGTGGGTGCTCACCCCAACGGCAAGTACGGCCGACTCAACCTTTGCCACCATGGCATCGATTGCTGCCGACTTTGGTGCCGATGTGGTGGCCCTCAGTGCAGATCGCCACGACCAAGTGGTTGCTGTTGTGAGCCATGTGCCGCACCTAGCGGCAGCCACGTTGATGGGCTTGGCATCTGAGCGCGGCGAAGAGCATGCAGCGTTGTTGCGACTTGCTGCGGGTGGCTTTCGCGATATGACCCGCATCGCCAGCGGGCATCCCGGAATCTGGCTCGACATATGCGCTGAAAACCGCGAAGCAATTCTCGGTGGACTCGATGGGCTCATCGATGGTTTGCGGCGCATGCGCGAGATCATTCGCGACGACGACAGGGCTGCGCTTCACGAGCGCTTGCGTCGAGCGCGCGATGCTCGCGCCAATCTGCCTACACGTGGCATGCGACCCAACGAGCTCGCCGAAGTGCGCATCCCAATTCCTGACCGCACCGGAGCTGCCGCCGAAGTCTTTACGCTCGCAGCCGAGCTTGGAGTGAACATCGCCAGCTTCGAAGTTGTGCATAGCGTCGAGGGCAATCGCGGCGTTGCGATTGTGCTCATCGATGTGAATACGGCCGATCTGTTTCGGGGTGGTCTGGTCGCTCGCGGCTTTCGCCCCGCTATCCAACGGCTCGATTGATGGGATCGTTGAGCGACGTGTACCACGTGCAGCACGTGGGTCATCCTCTCGATGCAGTGGTACGGGTGCCCGGCAGCAAGAGCATCGCGAACCGCGCCCTAGTGTGCGCTGCGTTGGCCGACGGCGAGTCAGTGCTTCGCAATGTTCCCGGCGGAGACGACACCGCAGCGATGCTTGAGTGTGTGTCGTTGCTTGGCGCCGGCGTGACCGTGTCGGCACACGACTTGACTGAGGTAACAGTGCTCGGCACTGGCGCCGTGTTGCGTGACGGCCCAATGACCTTGCCCACACAGTTGGCGGGCACCACGTCTCGCTTTGTTACTGCGGTGTGTGCTCTTGGCTCTGGCCGCTACGAAATCGATGGCCTTGCTCCGCTGCGCGCACGCCCGATGGGTCCGCTGCATGATGCCTTGGTGTCACTTGGCGTGTCGGTGCAACCCGGCGGCGAGTGGGGCCATCTGCCGGTGGTCATCGACGGGCTGCGCACGGCTCATGCGGCCGACGCTGACGCCACTGCCACGGCTACGGCTACGGCTACGAAGACAGTGCGGATGCCGGGCGACATCAGCAGTCAGTACATCACGGCGCTGATGCTGATCGCCCCGTACCTTGCTGGGGGATTGCGCATTGAACTCACCACACCACTGGTGTCGCGGCCGTATGTGGCAATCACCGCGGCGGTGATGCACAGCTTCGGCGTACGCGATGTGATCGTCGCAGACACGGTCATCACCGTTGCCCCCGGTGGGTATTCGGCGTGCAGTTACGACATTGAGCCTGACGCAAGCTCGGCGAGTTATCCATTTGCTGCAGCCGCCATTTGTGGCGGCAGTGTCCGCGTCCCGGACCTTGGTGATGATGCCCTACAGGGCGACGCTGCGTTCGTCGATGTGCTGGCTGCAATGGGGTGCTCTGTCGAGCGGGGAGATGGCGGCACAGTTGTCGCTCGCAACGGAGAGTTGACCGGCATCACCATAGACATGGCCGACTTGTCTGATCTCGTGCCGACGCTTGCAGCGATTGCGCCCTTTGCTTCGTCGCCTACCGAGATCACCGGGGTTGGATTCATTCGGGCCAAGGAGAGCGACCGCCTTGGTGACCTCGTTGCCGAACTGCGTAAATGCGGTATCGATGCCGAAGAACTCGAAGACGGATTACGCGTGCAGCCAGGCTTCGTGAGCGGCGCTGCGCTCGACACTCACCACGATCACCGTCTGGCGATGTCGTTCGCCGTAATGGGACTACGCATCCCCGGAGTGCGGGTGCATGATCCTGCGGTGGTGTCGAAGAGTTGGCCTGATTTTTGGTTGGCGCTTGAGTCGATGCGCGGTGGTGCATGACCACGGTTGCTGCATTTGATGTAGACGGCACGCTCACCACACGCGATTGCGTTGTGCCATTTCTTGAGTTGCTCGTGGGCCGGGCGCGTTTGGTTGCTGCGGTCGTGGGTCGCCCCGTTGCGAGCACGGCCGCACTCGTGACACGCGACCGAGATCGCTTCAAGGCCATTGCGGTACGCGCCGCTTACGCCAATCGAGACGCTGATTCGGTACGTGCGCTCGGAGTGTCGTTCGCCGAACGCGTGCATGCGCAATGGTTGCGCGCTGACACACCCAAGCGGCTCGAGTGGCATCGTCAACAAGGCCATCGAGTGGTGTTGGTGTCAGCCTCGCTCGGCTCGTACTTGCATCCGCTCGGGGCAATGCTCGGAGTCGACGCGGTGTTATGCACTGAGGTCGTTCTTGGCGAAGGTGGCCGGTACACCGGCGAACTCGTCGGGGCTAATTGCCGTGGACCCGAAAAGATGCGCCGATTGGGCGATTGGTTGGCGCAGATGAACATCGAGAACGTCGACCTCTGGGCGTATGGTGACAGCAACGGTGACCGCGAGCTATTGGCTGCGGCGCGTCACTCGTTCCTTGTGAAGGATTCTCAGTTGTCCGAAGTTCCAGAAGAGTTGTCATGATCCGCGCCATCATCAAAGAAGCTCGCCCCAAGCAGTGGCTCAAGAACATCTTGGTGTTCGCTGCCCCTGGTGCAGCCGGAGTGTTGTCGCACTCACATGAGCTGGTGCAGACACTGGTGATCTTGGTGGCTTTTTGCCTTGCGAGCAGCGGCACCTATTACTGGAACGACATTCTCGATGTCGAGGCTGATCGTGCTCATCCAAAGAAGCGCAATCGTCCCATCGCCAGCGGTGCGCTGCCCATCGGCCTCGCGCGTGTGATTGGCACATTGTTGATCATCGCCGGGCCCGTGCTGGCGTTTGCCACGCGCTGGCAAGCGGGTGTCGTGTGCGTGATCTACGTAGTGCTGACCACCACCTACAGCACCATTTGGAAACACATTGCGGTCGTAGATCTCGTTGCCGTCGCAGCAGGTTTCGTGCTTCGAGCCATCGCTGGCGCCGAGGCAACCAACGTGCATATGAGCACGTGGTTCGTGCTGTGCACCACGTTTGGATCGTTGTTCATTGTGACGGGCAAGCGATACGCCGAGCTGCGTGAACTTGGCGACGCGCCAACCACAGCTCGAGCCACTCTCGAGGAGTACACGCTCGAGTTTCTGCGCACGGTGCTTGCGATTAGCTGTGGTGCAACGCTCGTGGCCTATTGCATTTGGGCCTTCGAATCGAAAGAGTTGGGCGGGTCGCAATGGCCGTCGTACGAACTCTCTATCGTGCCGATGCTTACTGCGCTGCTGCGCTACTTGTTGATCATCGAGCAAGGCCACGGTGCCGCGCCTGAGGAGATCTTCGCTGCCGACCGAGCCCTGCAGGTGCTCGGCGTAATTTGGGTCATTGTCTTTGCCTCGGGGGTATATATCAAATGACGTCGAAATCGTTCGATGAGATTCTGCGCAGTGTCGACGGAGTAGATGGGTGGATGTCGCCCGATCAGGCGCGTGCGTTGTTCGATGCAGCGTCGGGCTGTCGTAACGGCGACCAGATTGTTGAGATCGGTAGCTTCCGAGGTCGCAGCACCGTGGTGCTCGCCTCGGCTGCGCCCGAAGGAGTCAGCGTTATCGCCATCGATCCTCACGCAGGGAACGATCGCGGACCGCAAGAGCTCGATGGCTTTGCTGAACAGGCCCAAGGTGACCACGAGATCTTTAATGCCAATCTGGCCAATGCTGGTGTCACCGATCGGGTGCATCACGTCCGCGCGATGAGCAACGAAGCGCACGATCAGGTGCATGGCGGCATCGCTGTGCTGTACATCGATGGCGCCCATCGTTACGCCCCAGCGTTGCAAGACATTCGCGAGTGGGGCGCGCGGGTAGTACCCGGTGGAACAATGCTCATTCACGACTCGTTTTCGTCGGTGGGGGTTACTGCCGCCATTGCGCGCGAGTTGATGTTCGGATCTTGCTTTCGTTATGTGGGTCGCGCTCGTTCGATGACCATCTATCGCGCCGATCTGGGCAACAGCATTGGTGCTCGCTTGATGAATATGGTGCGCCAGACGATGCAGCTGCCGTGGTTTGTGAAGAACGTGACGCTGAAGGTTTTGCTCAGCGCAGGCCTCGGCAAAGTGCTCAAGCGTCTTGGTCGACCAGTACCAGAGTGGCCCTACTGATGCCACAGGTACACCTGTCGCGCCTTGCAGGTTGGGGCCGCACCGCTGCGAGTGGCGCGCGCTTGTTGCCGGTGAACGACGGCAACGTGGCCGAGGCCGTACGTGGTGCACCCCAGCGCGGTGCGTTGGCGCGTGGTCTTGGTCGTTCGTATGGCGATGCCGCTCAAAACGGCGGAGGCCTTGTGCTGCGCCTTGCGGGCGACGCAGGTGCCGCGCTGCTCGACGTTGCAAAGCGCGAGGTCACGGTTGGGGCAGGCGTAAGCATCGACGATTTGTTGCGGGTGCTTGTGCCGCAGGGTTTCTTTGTGCCAGTAACGCCGGGCACGCGTTTCGTCACCATTGGCGGTGCAGTAGCCAGCGATATCCACGGCAAGAACCATCACGTTGAAGGCTCGTTCGGCAACCACGTGCGTCGCATCTCGATGTTGCTCGCCGACGGCAGCGTCGCCGAGTTGAGCCCGACTCTCCGAGCCGATTTGTTCTGGGCCACGATCGGCGGCATGGGGCTCACGGGTGTGATCCTTGATGTCACGATCAACGTGATCCCGATCGAGACCAGCAAGTGCATTGTCGACACCACGCGTGCGCACGACCTTGATCACGTGATGACGTTGATGGAGGAAGGCGATGATCGTTATCGCTACGCGGTGGCGTGGATCGATCTGATGGCCACGGGGCGGCATCTTGGCCGCAGCATTTTGTCGCGCGGCGAGCACGCAACGCGTGAACAACTCGGGTCTGATCACGATGGCCCACCGCTCGAATACTCGCCCTCGGTGTTGGTGTCGGTTCCGCCGATTATTCCCTTCAGCGCGCTGAACCGGGCGTCGGTGAGGGCGTTCAATGCCGCATGGTTCCGCAAGGCGCCGCTGTACCGCGTGGGCGAACTGCAGACCATTCCTCAGTACTTCCATCCACTCGACATGGTTGGGGGATGGAACCAGGCATATGGCCCGCGCGGCTTCGTGCAGTACCAAGTGTTGGTGCCCGTGGGCGAAGAGAACGCGTTGCGGCGTGTGGTCGAGCGCCTCGCTACGTCAGGCGCAGCCAGTTTCGTGACGGTGCTCAAGCGCTTCGGCGCAGCGAACCCATCTCCGTTGAGTTTCCCGGCGCCAGGTTGGACCCTCACCCTCGACGTGCCGGCCGGTACGAGCGGCCTTGCAGCGATGCTGCACGAACTTGACGAAGTGGTGCTCGATGCTGGCGGCAGGCATTACATGGCCAAGGACTCGCACACCACCCCCGATGCGATTCGGCGCGGCTACCCACGTCTTGCCGAATGGCAGGCAATCCGTAACAGTGTTGATCCCGAAGGCGTCTGGCAGAGCGACCTCGGCCGACGTCTCGGGCTGATCGCAGCAGCGCACTAGATCCCGTTCACGAAATCGAAGGACACCATGCAGAACTCATTTGGAGAACCACAGACGATCGTGTTGTTGGGCGGCACCAGCGACATTGGGTTGGCCATTGTTCGCGAACTTGAGTCGGCAGCGCTACGTCATGTGGTGCTGGCTGTGCGCAATCCCGATAGCGCCGAGGCGCAATCTGCAGCGGCTGGGCTGCGCTCGCCGAAGGTAGAGGTTTCGGTGATGGCCTTCGATGCTGTCTTGAGCGACACTCATTCGGCGTTCGTCGACTCGGTAGTCGCAGCTGTCGGCGATCTCGATGTCGTGGTCATGGCATTTGGCGTGCTTGGCGAGCAGAGTGCATTTGATGCCGACCCAGCCTCTGCGGCACGTGCCGTCACGGTGAACTACTCCGGTGCCGTGAGCGCAGGCTTGGCCGTGGCAGCTCGCCTGCGCAAGCAGGGCCATGGGCGCTTGGTGGTGCTCAGCAGTGTGGCCGGCGAACGTGTGCGCAGCTCAAACTTCGTGTACGGATCATCGAAGGCGGGCCTCGACGGCTTCGCACAGGGCCTTGGCGATTCGCTTGAAGGCACGGGCGCCAAGGTGCTGGTGGTGCGTCCGGGGTTCGTTCATTCGTCGATGACAGCTGGAATGTCTGCGGCACCATTTTCAACGACGCCCGACAAGGTAGCTGAGGCCACCGTGAAGGCGCTGAAATCAGGTGCGCGCACGGTGTGGACGCCTGGCATCTTGCGAGTGGTGTTCAGCGTGCTCAGGCACCTGCCGGGGGCACTTTTTCGCCGACTTCCGCTGGGCTGATGCCGTCTCCGGTGCTGCATCGCTGGTAGAGAAGTATCTCTGGGCGCATGACGTCGCCTTGGGGTGAGCTCATCAAGCGGGCGCCATAGCTGTGCACGAGGCAGAAATCGCGAGCTACCACCTCGTTGGGGGCGGATGAACCGAAGTTGTCCGAGGCGTTGTTCTCGTGCCAAGCGGTCCAGAAGTTGGTGAGGATGAGCCAGTCGGCGGAGCGCACATCGCCAGCAAGGCTTGATCCCTCCTTGTCGGCGAGGCCTGGATCCATCTCGATGTAATACGTGGCCGGGTTGAGTTCGGGGAACATCCAATAGAACACGACGTCGCTGTAGATCGTGCGACTCAGGTCGGCGGGTCCCACCAGCAGACGTTGCCCGGGTCGAATGCGCCCGCTGAGGTCGGCGATGAGCTCGTTGGACGCTTTCGCCGCATTGATATTGCCCATCCAAAACTCGCGGTCACCGCGTTGCACATGGAACGGCACGGGCTTGTTGCCGACGCTGACTCGCACGTGCAGCAGATAGGTGCGATACGTGTAGAACGGGCAGACGACGAGCAGCATCAGGGCCACGAGAGCGAACGAAATCGCCACGCTACGGCGAGGTGCGATGGCTCGTTTGCGCCACGCAAGTAACTCGACAATGGTTGCTGGCACCAGCGAGAAACAAACGCACACGACCCACGCAAGGTGCGTTGAGTCGGGGCGCTGCATTGCCTGCGGCAAGATGCCGAGACCAAACAAGGCTCCCATCATCAGCGACACTCCGCGGCCGCCAAGGTTGCCGCGTTTGAGCGCCCGACGAGCCACAACAAGGTTCAGTGCAATCACTGCGAGCATCACGAAGAACCACACGAACAGTTGCCGGTTCCATTGCAGAGCGGGCAAGCCCCACCACGGTGGAGCCTGCTCGACGATCCACTGCAGGCCGGCATCGAAACCGTTCCAGCTTGGTGGAACCGGCAGGGCGCGCCCTGGGCGAAGGTGCACCACGGGATCGATCACCATGCCGCGAAAGCTCGGACCGATACCAGCGACGAAAAGATGAACGATGAGCGGGAGCACGCCGAGGATGAGGCCGCGTACGTACGGCATGAATGTGCTCCGTGATCGGAACCAGAGCAACCAGCCGTGCGCCAAGGTGAGGGCGATGATGAGGTCTGGGCGAAAGCTCAGCGCGAGTCCAGTGAGCGTGCCGGCGACCAATGCGTTACGGGCGATGCTGCGCCGGCGTTCGGAGGCATCAATCGACGATGCAATGTTGTAGGCGCGCACTGCGAAGACCAGGCTCCAGAGGCCAAGAGCGATACCGCCCTCCCAAGCCATTGCCGACAGGCCGATAGGTGTCATCACGATGACGGTGCACACCAGCGCACACACGGTGGCGGCGGCGCGTCCCCACACTCGGGTGAGCGCATAGATGCCGAAGATGACTCCGAGGTGTTGCAGCAATCCAAAGGTGCGTTCGCTGGCGAGGCTGTGGCCGAACATGCCGTACCAACCAACGAGTGCATCGAGCGAGCCTGGACCATAGAGGTGCAGGAAGTCGACGTTTGGTATGTCACCACGAGCCATGCGCTCTGGGAAGTAGAGCATGAAGCCCTCTTCCATGGTGCTGCCCGTGGTTGAGTACAGGCCGCGAAGCGGTAGCGCTACTGCGAGCGCGATGATTGCGTGGCAGACAAGGTCGATGCGATGTGGCAAGCGGGCGCGGAGCTTGTAACCCAATACGAACGCGTGATGCGACGAATTTGCGGGTGCCGGCGCGAGCGGTTCTGCAGGCGCGAAGGATTGCAACGAATGGTCAGACACTGAGCCGAGATTGTAGATGAGTTCAGCCTGATGCCGAGGGAGCGCAGCGTGCTCTTCTACAATCCGATCCGATGGTTCTGCTCGACTCGCCTAGTACTCAATCGTTTGGTGCTGAAGTGGCGTTAGTGCGCGTATGACGCCCGCCGAGCAGATTGAAGACCTCGCTTCTGGGATGACTCGGATGGGGGTGCGACGCGTGCATGTGCTGGCGTGGCGCGACCTCGACGATCCGGATGCTGGAGGCTCAGAGTTGCATGCGCACGAGTTCATGCGTCGCTTTGCCGACGCCGGACTACAGGTACTGCATCGCACCTCTGCGGCTGTTGGAGTTCCTGAGACCAGCGAGCGCAGCGGATATTCGGTGGTGCGCCGGGGCAGCCGATTCAACGTGTTTCCTCGAGCAGTCGCGTCCGAGATCACCCATCGCATGGGCGACTACGACGCGCTCATCGAGATTTGGAATGGCGTGCCGTGGCTGTCGCCGCTGTGGTGCCGCAAGCCCAGAATCGTGTTCTTGCATCATGTGCACGGGCCGATGTGGGGGCAGATCCTTCCGGGTCCGTTCGCCGCCGCCGGTCGGTTGATGGAGACGAGATTGGCGCCACCTGTGTACAGGCGATCGCGTGTGCTGACCCCTTCAGAGGCCACTCGCGAAGAGTTGCTCGCGCTGGGCTTTCACAGCGACAAGGTGACCGCAGTGAACAACGGTGTCGATCCGTATTTCTGCCCGGGCGCTGAACCCGACGCTGCGCCAACGGTGGTGGCCGTCGGCCGCCTTGCTCCGGTAAAGCGTTTCGATCGGCTCATCGAAGCAGCCGTACAGGCTCACAACGAAGTGCCCGAGATGAAGCTGATCATCGCCGGCGAAGGCCCAGAACGACCGCGACTCGAAGCGCTGATCCGTGAGCACCACGCGCAGTCGTGGATCTCGATGGTCGGCCACGTGACACGCGAGGGCCTGCTCGACTTGTATCGACGGGCGTGGCTCGTCAGTAGCGCATCGCTTGCCGAGGGTTGGGGCCTCACGATGACCGAGGCTGCCGCATGTGGCACGCCAGCGGTGGCCACCGACATCAGCGGCCATCGATGCAGTGTGGTAGATGGCGTCACCGGCCAATTGGCCGACCTTGACAACCTTGGTCGCGTCATGGCCGAACTGTTGATCAATCACGAGCTCCGTGGTCAGATGGGCGAGGCTGCGTTGCGGCGAGCGCAGACGCTCACGTGGGATGCGTCGGCGCTGGGCATCATCAAACAGCTACATGGCGAAGTGCTGCGCAACAAACAGCGCAAGGCCACCCGCTACCAAACGGCGCGCTATGCATGAACATCGCACGGTGATCTCTCGGCTTTCGCCGCAGCAGTGGAAACCGGGCACGCAAGTAGTGGTGCTCCTGTCGCTGCTGGTGTCGCTGCCATTGCTGGTGACCTTGGTGTCGCTCAGCACTCACCACTGGAACCCAGTTCTCGACTTAGCGATGACCGAGTTTCGAGTGCGCGACGTGGGTACGTGGCACACCCCGCTCATTGGGTTGCCTGGTCGTATCGGCGATCAACCGAATCAGGGCAGCCACCCTGGCCCGTTGAGCTTCTATCTTCTTGCGCCGGTGTATCGGTTGTTCGGCGGCACCTCGTATTCGCTTGAGGTGGGCTCAGTGCTGATTCACATCAGTGCGGTGGCAGCTTCACTTGCGCTGGCATATCGACGCGGCGGGCGACGTGTGGCCATCGCTGTCGCTGCGATGTTGGCTGTCGTGCTGCGTGGCTACGGCAGCAACGTGATCAGCCAGCCGTGGAACCCGTATCTCCCGCTGATGGCGTTCGTCGCACTGCTGCTTGCCGTGTGGTCGATTCTCGAGGGTGACACCGTTGCGTTGATTGTGGTTGTGGTGGCGGGAACGCTGTGCATGCAGACCCACGTGCCATACGTAGGCATGGTGGGTGGCGTCGTCGCTGCTGCGCTGGGTTGGTTGTTGATTCGTCGCCGCGTGTTGCCGGGTGTTGCTCGCATCGAGATGCCCGGGCTGAAGCGCAATGGACTCATCGCGGTGGCGCTGGGTGTGGTGCTGTGGTCGCCGCTCGTCGTCGACCAGGCGCGGCATACCCCCGGCAACATCTCGAAATTGGGCACCTACTTTCAGCATCCACCGGCGGAGAGTATCGGTCTGCGCCGAAGTGTCCAGCTGCTGTTCGAACACTTCAACGTTTTTCGAGTGGTCGTTGAGGCATTCAACCAAGCCGACTATTTCAAGAGCACGGCGTTCACCATCAACGGTTCGGCTATCCCGGGAGCAATAGTGCTTCTCGTGTGGGCGCTGTGTGCCGTGCAGGCCTGTCGGCTTCGGCATCGCCTGCTGATTCACCTCAACGTCGTTATCGCCGCGAGCCTTGCGCTCGCTGTGATTTCGATGAGTCGAATATTTGGCATCGTCTGGTACTACCTGATGTTCTGGTTGTGGAGCATCGTGGCGCTCTCGCTGTTGACCATCGTCTGGACGCTGGTCGAAACATTGCGTCGCGCATGGCCGGAGCGAAGCGTGCCGCTGCGTGCCAACGCCACCGTGGCCGCGGGACTGGTGCTCGTAGCGTCTACCGCAGCCTTCTCGTACAGCGCTGCGCGTGCCGAGCCGCCCGAGTATTACCTGTCGCGTCCACTCGATGCGCTGGTGCACCCCACGGCTCTGGCGCTCGAGGCCGGCACAGGCGCGGCCACGGGGCGCGATGGTCGCTACTCGGTGATCTGGCGCGACGCTGCGTTCTTCGGCTCGCAGGGCTACGGCCTGTTGAACGAACTCGATCGACGCGGCTTCAACGTGGGCGCGGTGCCGTACTTTTATACAACTGCCACGTCGCAGCGCGTGATCGATCCGGCTACTGCCACGGCTGAAGTCATTTTTGCCACGGGTGGGTATGTCGATATTTTCCGTGCCAAGCCTGGAGCGGTCGAGGTCGCGTACACCGACCCGAGGTCACCAGAGCAGAAGCAGCTCTACGACTCGCTCAGTGCCGAAGTCGCCAAAGGCCTGCAGGACGAAGGGCTGGGAGAATTGGTGCCAACGATGAAGCTCAACCTGTTTGGCGTGCAACTTGATCAACGCGTACCGCGTCGGATCAATGCACTCATCGATCGCATGCTGCAGCTCGGCCAGCCCACGTCAGTGTTCATCGCCCCACCCGGAACGACCGACTAACTCATGCCTCTTATTGCGCAACTTCGTAGCTTTCATCGCCGGCGTATCGCCATTCCGGTGACGGCGAATTCGCTCGTCCTCGATGTCGGCAGCGGTGACAAACCACACTGGCGTGCCGATGTGTTGGTCGATCGCTTCCCCGGCGCCGAGCACGCCATCCAACGGTCTGGCTCGCAGGCGGCGCGCACACCACGGCCGATGTTCGATGCCGATGTTACCGACATGCCATTCGCCGACAAGGTCTTTGACTACGTGATCTGCTCGCACCTCCTCGAGCATGTGCTCGACCCGGCCGCCGCAATACGCGAGATGGTGCGCGTTTCGAAGGCTGGATACATCGAGGTGCCTCAGGCGGCAAGCTCGAAGATCATCGACTTTCCGAGCCATCTGTGGTGGTGCCGTTACGACGGCACCACGCTTGAGTTCGAAGCCAAACAAGGTCATGCGTTCGATCCAGAGATCGAGAGCTTTGTGCGACGTGGGCCTATTGAGCGCGAGCTCAATGCGCTCATTGATCGCTACTTCGACGATTGGGTGATCGCCGTTTCGTGGACAGACGATCTTGCGCATCGCGTCATCGGCACGGTCGATGCCGCGCTCGTCGAGCAAGTGGCCATTGCCGACGTGCATCACAAGAACGTCGAGACGCTCGCCGTGCGGGTGTTGACGAAGGTGTTCACGGTGCCGCAGCGTTCAAAGCGGCGCAAGGGTCCGGTGCTCTACGATTCGATCGTGAAGCCCGAGATGCGTACCGGCAAGCGACACGAACTCGAACAGCGCCTCTACAGGTCTGACGTCGCTGACTGATCTGACAGCACAGCGTCTTCGATGGCGGTTGCTTCCGCGGGTTGCGGCCAGCGACGGTCGAGCACCCACGCTATTGATGCCGCAGCGACGATGGCGATGAACGGCAACATAGGCGTATGGAACCTCGGGTTGCCCCACGACGTGAGCGGGATGACCTGTAGCCCCAACAACGTGATGGCGAGAATTGCCCGGCGTGGTCCGGTACGACGGTTGCGTCGCCACCCAGCGAACAACAGCGCAAGACCGGGCAGCGCAACAATCCAAGTGAAGTGGTAGTAGGCGTCGGTGGTGATGTCTACCGCGCGGCGGAGGCCGGAAGGCAGTGTGAGATGCGAGCCATTGCCCAGCGCCTCGGCGAGTGTGCCGTGGTCCTGATGCATCATCAACACGAAGCGTTTGGGTATCTGGCGCAGCTCTTCGCGCGGGTGGTCGAGGATGAAGTGCAGAGCCGCCTTGGTGTTCGCCGGGTTGCGGATCTCTTCGGGTAGGGCTGGGTCGTCGCACCACGCATGGTTAGCCCATGAGAACCCGCCGTCGGAGCCGGGGAATCGCGACATACACATGCCGTCGCCGAGGTTGGTGGAAATTGGAATGAACTTGCCGAACACAAAGGCGTTGCGAACGGTGAGCGGCGTGAGCACAAGCAACATGGTGATCGACGCCCATCCGAGATGCCGCAGAGCCGAGCGCCATCCGCCGCCGGCGCACAGCGCAGCGATGCCGAGGCCGATGAATACGGGCAGCGAGAAGGGTCGGATGAGTAACGAGGCGCCCATTGCTACGCCGAACCACAGCAGGCGTTTGCGGCTCATTGGTCCAGCGGTCCAATCGTGATCCATCAAGATTGCAACACACAGCAACGCGCTGAAAATGAAGGTGGTCTCTACTGAGTAGGTGGCGACACCGATGACAAGGCTGGGGTAAAAGGCGACAAGGCCGGCCGCAATGATTGCGACTCGATGGTTGAACGCCCGACGCGCAATGAAATAGACGAGAACGATGGAAACGGTTGACAGCAGCACGTGGAGCATGGCGGTGAGCTGTGCCTGATTGCCGGGCAGCGGTGTGTGTAGCCCGAGCCAGTACACAACTGACAGAACGAGGGGGTAACCGATGGGGTAGTACGAGGTGGCCTTACCGGTGATATACGACACATAGCCGTGACCCCGGGCGATCTCGTTGCCGAAGAACCAGTACGAGTATTGGTCGCCCTGGAGCCGCCAATCTTCGGGAGTGTTACGGGCGGCCCAAAGCCCCCACGCGAGACGAAGGAGGAACCCGACGAGAACGAGAACGGCCAACTGCCGGCCGTTGCGCGTGCGCAAAAAGTGTCGAGCTCGATCTACCAAAACCACGGCTGTCAGTATGTCACGCAGGCCCATCTGGGACCCGAAGCGTCGGTTAGGGTCTCGTCAATGCGCGATCGCCCGACGAGTCATAGCGCCACGGGTCGTCTTCGATCGCTGCGCGACAGATTGGCGGCGCTTCACTCGTTGCATCCAACACTTGCGCTTGCGGCAATCGCAGCGGCGCTCTCGGCGTGGGTCTACTGGTCGCTGCTGTTCCATCTGCGCAGCGCGACTCCCGCAGATCCCGATAGCGCGCTGTTTGTGTGGTCGATGGCCCATGCTCCGCGTCAGATGTTGCACGGCAATAATCCGTTCTTCAGCAATGCGATCTTTGCGGTGAGCGGGGGAGCGAACCTCGCGTACAACGCCACCGCTCCGCTGCTGGGTTTGGTGATGTATCCGTTCACTGCGTGGCTCGGGCCTGTCGCCGGGTTCAACCTTCTCGTGGCGCTTACGCCAGTAGCGAACACACTCGCTGCTCGACGTTTGCTTCGAGTGCTCACCGGGCGCAGCGGTGTTTCTGTCTCGCTCGGAGCGCTCGTTATTGGTTTCTCGCCAATGGTGATGATGCATAACGGCGCCCGGATGCAGTTGGTGTTTCAGGCCATGGCACTGCTTCTTCTCGCCGAACTGTTTGCGCTTGGGCGCGCCGCTCTCGCGGGCGAACCAATGTCTCGCCGCAGAGTGGTGGCTGCGGGAGCACTCGCCGGTCTGCAGATGTGGATTGGTTCCGAGCAGTTGGCCATCGTGATGATCGTGGTTTCGGTAACCCTGCTGGCGATACTGACGCTTGCTCGATTCACAGCGTCGTTGTCAGCGCGGTCAGCGTTACGTTGGTATCGACGCGATCTCGGTTCGTTGGCACTTGGGTTCGCCGTAATGCTGCTCGTGGCAGCGCCGTTTCTCGCTGAGTTCTTGTTCGGGTCGCAGCGCTACACCGACGGTTATCACGTGGTGGCGCGCCCACTATTCGGCCTTCGAGTCGCGAACGTCGTCACTCCTACCGAGGCGACCCTTTTTCACACGCACATTCCGTTGGCAATCGACCGTGTTCAGATGAGTGTGTTCCGCGACGAAGACACCGGCTATCTGGGCTTGCTGGCTGTGGGTTGCGTGCTCGTAGCTCTGGCAACTTGGCGGCGACGCACCACACTTCAAAGGGCCGCAGTGTTGGTCGGTCTCGGCTGCTTCTTGTTGGCGCTTGGCCCCACGATTCGTTGGTCGGGAACCGGAACCGGTTTGCCAGGGCCATGGCGATTACTCGAGCAGTTGCCGGTGTTGCGCGAGATTGTCGCGAACCGCATGTCGCTCGGCCTGTTCTTGATGCTTGGGGTGCTCGTTGCAACCGTGGGCCAATCTGCCATGGATAGTGAGCCACCCAGGCGGCACGGCGCCGAACGATCGTTTCGCACGTTGTGCTGGTGTGCACCCCTACTGCTCATTCCGGCGCAGTTTCATCACACCAAGGCCGTGTCGGCGTCGGCTGCTGAGCTACTCAAAGAACGTTGCAACAACACTCTGGTTGTGACGATCCCTCAGCCGCTCGAGCAAGAAGGCATGGCGTGGCAAGCGCGTAGCGATTTCGCGTTCGACCTCTATCGAGGCTTTGCCTTCCGTGGATCTACGTTGCCCAAGGGTGATCGCATGCTGATCGACGACATCGCCGAGCGCGGCTCTGGTGACGATGCGGCCATCACCGCAGCGGTTTTGCAACTCTCGTCGCTCGGTATTGGTTGCGTGGTGACACCATCGAACTCGCTCAATGTGGCCGAGAATCTCGATTCTTTGCTGGGTCCGCCACTGGTCGCTGGCGATGTCGCAGTATGGGTCCTGCGCTAGCTCATAGCGGTCAAGCGATGCCTGCGCAGCTACAGTCAGCCCTCGTGGAAATGGCTGGCGAAATGGTTGGGGAACCTTCCGAAGTGCAGACAGATAGCAGCGAAGGCGTGTATCGCCAGCTCATCGTCACCGTCACCGCCGTTGCCGCGGCATGGAGAATTTTCTACCTGGTGGCCGCGAAGTGGGGTCGTCAACTGATGTTGAACGACTCGTTGTATTACAGCTCGCAGGCATTCCAAAACGCCCATGGGCATTGGTTTCGAAACGTGCTTGGCGACCATCCCGGAGCCGAGCACGCCCCGCTCACCTCGGTGCTGCTGACGCCATCGAGTCTGCTGTCGAACCATGAGTTCTGGCAGCGTGCCACGAATACGTTGGTGGGAATAGCTGTTATCCCCTTGATCGCAATGGTCGCTCGGCGCGTTGGCGGTCGTCGCGTTGCGGTCATCGCCGCGGCTATAGCGGCTGTCTACCCGAACCTCTGGATGAACGACTCGGTCATCATGTCGGAGACGTTGTCTACGTTGCTTGCCGTTGCAGCGTTGTGGTTCGCGCTGCGTCATCGCGATCGATTCGAGATGCGCAGCGCGCTCGCACTTGGCGTAGTCGTGGGCCTCGCAGCGTTGGCGCGAAGCGAGTTGTTGCTGCTCGCTCCCTTGTTTGCGCTCATCGGTCTGCGCAGCCAACCAATTCGGCAGTGGGCTAGTCGAGCTCTCGTGATCATGCTGGCGACGCTCGCAGTGTTGGCGCCGTGGGTGGCCTACAACGCGACGCGCTTCGACAGTTTGGTGATCGTCACCACCAACGAGGGCGGAGCGCTGAGAGGCGCCAATTGCGACGATGCCTACAGCGGCCCCGCCGTAGGCGGTTGGTCGGTGTTGTGCGTGCTCGACAACATTGATCGACCCGATGAAGACGCCTCAGAGCGCGCGGTGCGTCTTCGTCACGAAGCCGTGACCTACATCAAGGATCATGCCAGTCGATTGCCCGTCGTTGTGGCAGCGCGGTTGCTGCGCGCTGCCGATCTGTATGGCGTGCACGACCTGGTTCGTTTCGACGTGGGCGAAGAGCGTGCCAAGTGGGCGTCGTGGGCCGGAATTATATGTTGGTGGTTCTTGGCCCCGCTGGCGGTTCTCGGATGGTGGCGCCAACGTCGTTCGAACGGTTGGATCTTGTTAGCGCCCGCAGTCGGAGTGCTGATCACAACCGTGGTGTTTTACGGGGCGCATCGCCTGCGTTCGCCGATGGAACCAGTGGTGGTTATTTGCGCGGCAGTCGCGCTTGCTCAATGGGTCCCTATTCCGTCGTTTGTCTTGCGTAGGCGTGTCTGATGGCCGAGGTTCATGAAGTTGCTGCAAACGGCGCTGCAGATGCCGCTCCGTATCGGGCGCGCATCGCGTATCAGCCTGCGCTCGATGGTGTGCGCGCGTTAGCAGTCACGATGGTGTTGCTGTTCCACGGCGGCGTTTCGTGGATGAATGGCGGCTACTTCGGTGTGTCCGTGTTCTTCACGCTGTCAGGCTTTTTGATTACGTCGCTGTTGTGTAGCGAGTTCTCGAGTACCGAACGCGTAGCCCCCGGTGCCTTTTATGTGCGTCGCGCAAAGCGGCTCTTGCCAGCCAGCATTCTGTGTTTGTCGGTGGTGTCGATCATGGCTTCGGCGAACGCATGGACCGCGGCCAACCACGTGCGCAGAGACCTGCTGGGTTCGCTTGGTCAGGTGGCGAACTGGGTTCGTCTGCTTGCCGGCGAGAGCTACGTAGACGCGCAGAGTGCGAGTGCCGGGTTTCGCTCGCCGCTCGATCACTATTGGTCGTTAGCGATTGAAGAGCAGTTTTACTGGATCTGGCCGCTGGCGTTTTGGGGTCTCGCTCGCTGGGCGCGACGGCGCGGCGTGAGCCTTACGTCGGTGCTGTGGGTGTGCACTGCAGTGTTCGCAGCGTGCGCGCCGCTGATTGCAGCGGTGTGGGGCAGCGACGCTGCGTACTGGGCCACCCCGGCTCGTGCTGGCGAGATCTTGTTGGGTGCCTTGGTGGCCGTGCTGTTGTCTGAGGGTCGCGTGCGCGCCGCTCGATGGATGGCTCCTCTTGGCCTTGCGTTGGTGCTGGCGTTTGGGTTCTTGCTGCCAGCAGCAAGCGGCCCGGCGTACAGCGGCGGGTTCCCCGTGTTGGCGTTGGCCAGCGCGATGTTGCTGCTTGGCTTGCAGCGCGATGGCTTCGTGCGCTCGTTGTTGTCGTGGCGGCCCTTTGTCTCGTTGGGCCGCATCAGTTACGGCGTCTATCTGTACCACCTGCCGGTGTTTGTGTTCATGACCAGTCAGCGCACTGGGTTCGATGGATGGGCGCTCTTGGCGGCGCGCTGTGCGGTAACGCTTGCGATTGCAATCACGTCGTATCAGTTCTTTGAGCAGCCGATCCGACGCGCCACCTGGGCAGGCGTTCGCACGGCTGCCACTGCCGCTACAGCCTCCGTTGCTGTTGTTGCGCTGGTTGCGACGGTTCCAGCAGCGGCGGGTAGCTACTGGGGTGTCAGTGCTTCGTCGCGATTGATTGCAGCTATTCCGGCAGATGCCCCATCCACTCCGCTCGTGGTGCACTCCACCACGGCCGATACGCAAACGACGAGTGCTGGCTCAACTGCCGAAGCATCCACGGTTCCTGCGCTGCCACAGCTCAGTAGGCCGGTTCGCATCTTGGTCGTCGGCGACTCGATTGCCGAAGCAACCGGACACGGACTCGTGGCATGGGCGGCCGCCAACCCAACCGTTGCTCAGGTGTCGCTCGCCGTAAGCCCTGGTTGCGGCTTCGTGCGCGGCGGCACTGTAGTGACCGACGGCAAGGTGCCGTTCAAGAAGGACTGCGATGAGTTGCTCGACCACGCGCTTCCCAAAGACCTCGCCGAACTTCATCCCGATGTTGTCGTGATGCTCGTATGGGCGCGAGACCAAGCACCGCGCCGGTGGAGCAAAGCTGAAGGCGAACTCACGCCACACGACGATGCATTCTTGATGCGGCTCACCCATGACTACGAGGAAATTGCTCACGAGATCGTTACGGCAAGTGATGCTCGCGTTGTGTGGATGCGCCCGCCGAAAGGTGATAGCTGGTGGCTGAATCTTGACTCGCCATTTTCGGACGAGTCGGCACACCAGATCGTCGAGGGCGTCATGCATCGAGTGGCCGAGGCAAACCCCTCGCGGATCGAGGTGCTCGATCTTCGGACATGGATGGAGTCCGATGGAATTGCTCTCGATCATGCCGCGCGTCCTGACGGACTTCACTTCACCATCGAGGCTGCCACCGACGTAGCCACGCGGTGGCTCGGGCCGCAGTTGGTGCTCGCTGCTACTCGCTCAGCGAGCTCCTCGGCTCCTTAACCCGGCAGCATTTTTGTGGCGTGCTTGAGCAACGACAACGCACCCTGTTTCGCGGGGCGACGATGGTGCGATTGGGTGTGATCATCCTGCGCCGCCATCGAGGCGCGGTGTTGCACAAACCAGTCGTAGCTCTGCGCAAACATTTCGTCGTTCGAGTAGCGCGGGGTCCAGTCGAGCGCCTGCGTGGCGTGAGCGGTATCGAACCACATCGACTTGCTGTACATGATCCAGTGATACGGGGCGAAGGGCGCGAGTCCAAGGCCAGCAGCCACACGCATTGCCATCGAGGCAGGGCGAGCGGGCAGCGAGCGAACGCGTGAGCCGGTGCCAGCGTGCGCGCACACGTGCTCGAGCGTTTCGCGCATCGTGGAGAACCGGTCGGTACCTGCATTGAAGATCATCGGGCCATTACTTGCGCCAGCACGAATACAGATGTCGGCAAGATCGTCGGCGTGAACGAATTGATAGCGGTTGGACCCGTCGCCCAATACGAAAACATCGGCGCCGTCGGCGATCCAATCGAACAGAATGCCGAAGATACCGAGACGACCATGACCCAAGATGGTGCGCGGCCGAACGATGGTGACATCGAGGCCGTGAGACGTTGCCTCAAGACATGCCCATTCGGCCGCCAGCTTGGCGTGGCCGTAGGCCTCGAGCGGCGAGGGAACAGTGGACGGCATAACAGGGTTTGAGGCGGGAATGCCGAACACTGCGCTCGACGACGTATGCACAACCTTGCTGACGCCCGAGTCGAGGCATGCAGAAAGCAGCAGGCGTGTGCCATCGACATTGACGCTGCGCAGCAATTGCTCGTCTTTGGCCAACGGCACCTGTGCAACGTTGTTGTAGACAACGTCGACGCCTTCGACAGCTGCGCGAACTACGGCAACGTCTCTGATATCGCCGCGAACGAACTCGACATCGGCATCGTCGGCGGGAGCGTTGAGATCGAGCACGCGCACGGTGTGGCCGCTGGCGCGTAGTTGCGTTGCGAGCAGCGCGCCGAAATAACCACTGCCGCCGGTGACCAGTGCCGTGGTGCTCACAGCTCGAGTCCTTCGGCGCGACACCACTGAATGCTGCGACGCATGCCGTCGTACAGTTCGAACTGAGGGTCGTAACCCAACTCTTCGCGGGCGGCATCGATGTCGCACGCAATTGAGTGGGCCATCTCGCCCATCACGTGAAGCTGCTGCTGATAGCGGCCGGTGCCTTGGATGAGTCGATCGGCGCGCTCGGCAATTCGGCCAGCGAACACGGGCAGTTTCATGGCGCCCGGCTTTACTTCGTAGCCCTCGTCTTTGAGCGCACGGCCAACAGTCTCGATGATCTCGTTCACGGTGTAGGGCCGCGCGTCTGCGATCCAGTAGCCGCGGCCCGATGTGTTCGGAGTGAGTTCGGCGCGCACGATGCCCTGCACAAGGTTGTCGACGAACACCATCGAGCGGCGCTGATTGCCGGCGCCGAACTTGGGGAACTTGCCGCCGCGAACCATGCGGAAGAAGGTGGTCTGACGCGGTGGCTGCAACGGGCCGTAGAACCATGGTGGGCGCACGATGACTGCATCGAGACCCTGCTCGACTTGAGCGAGCACAGCGAGTTCGCCCTGCATCTTCGACTTTCCGTAGCCGAGGTAGGGGTTATATGGCTCGTGCGCACGAAAGGTGTCGTGCTCGGATGGATTCGTACCAAAGGGCGAGTTTGAGGACACGTGCACCATGCGCCGTAACCCAGCGCGGTGAACGGCGTGAGCCATGTTGGCGGCGCCAGTGGTGTTCACATCGAAGAAGTCGCTGACCTTGCCCGGATGAATGACGCCAGCAGTGTGGATCACGTCGGTGTCGGCAGGCAGGCCGTCGAGGAGGCGCTCAAGCGAACGCGGATCGGTGACCGAGCCGATGACAGTTTCGACATTGCTCGAAACGTCGCGCACGGCTTGTGCTTCTTGCTCGTTGAGTACCAGGGCTCGCAACGCGCCGTGGCGTTTGTAGGCTCCCGAGTCCGTAGAGAGATGATGCACGAGTGCTCGGCCGAGCCATCCGGCGGCGCCGGTGACAACGGTGGCTGAGGGCAACGCGTAATCAGCCACGAGGCAAGTTCGTTTCGATGAAGCGGCGCGCATTGCGCACGGCGAAGGCCTGCACTGAGCCCTGTGGGTTCACACCTGGCGCATCGGGCAACATGGAGGCGTCGTTGACCCACACGTTCTTCATGCCGCGGACTTGGCCGAAGCTGTTGGCAGCGCATCGCGGATGCTCGCCGATGGGAACCGTAGAGCAGAGGTGGACTGTCATCACTGTGGCCTTTGTGGTTGCGAACGAATGTTGAAGGTTGGCGATGTCGCCGGGCGTACGCACCAGTGGTGCGCCGCGATAACTGGGATAGACCTCGTCGGCGCCAGCAGCAAGCATCAACAGCGCCAGGCGGCTGAGCCCACTTCGTAACAGCTGCTTGTCGCGGCCGGAGAGGTGATAGGTGACCAATGGGTCACGCATGCCAGGGATGGCTTTGACGCGGCCCTTGCCTTGGCTGGTGATGGCGGCGTAATACACACTGACTCGCTGCCAGTCGTTGACAGCGTGACCAAACTCGGCCCAGTTGTCGGCGAGTGCCATGGCGACAAGGCCGGGATTGCTGGCCGAGCCGCCGAATGAGATCTCGGGAGCAAACTCTTTGACCTGATGCACCGGGACATCGTCGGGCACGTTGATGGCCTCGCGAAAGTGGGCGGCGAGCTTCACCGTTGGGTGCACCGCCAAGGTGTCGCCGATGCGCTCGTGCAAGCCGCTTCGCTGCAGCAGCGCTGGCGTGTGGATGGCTCCGCCACACACAAACACGTGGCGAAATCGAATGCGACCAGGCTGGCCATTGGCCAGCACCACAAGGGCTTCGCTGGCACTGGTGCCGTTGATGGCCAACTTGCGCACACGGCATTGCGTGATGATGCGGGCTCCGGCGCGGTGAGCGCGCGGCAGATAGGTGCGGGTCATGCTCTGGCGCTGACCACTCGCGGCGTTACCGCCAGGGGGGTACTTCATCCAGCGCGGGCTTTCGCTGTTTTCCCACGAAAGCGCTTCGGCGCCGCGGTGCAAGACCATGCTGGGGGCAGACACCTTTCCGGGCACCTTGGTGACGTTCAGTGCGGTCTCGAGTTCGTGAGCAATGGCGTACATCTCGTCGGGGTCGAGATCGCGAATGTGATACTGCGTGCGCCAGCGCTCGAGGACGTCGGCGGGCGGGCGACGATACAAGCCACTGTTTACCTCGGTACCGCCTCCGGCGCAGCGCCCTTCGGTGTACGCAATAGACGGAAGACCCAGTGCAACGGTGACTCCGGCGGAGCGGTATTGCTGGTTCATCTGATCGAGCGAGAACGGCACAACGCTGCCTTGCTCGACCCATGTGCCCTCTTCGACTACGAGCACGTCGAAGCCGGCTTCAGCCAGCAGGGCGGCGGTGGTTGCGCCGCCGGCACCCGAACCGATGATCAGGATTTCGGCGTCGTAGAGCGACTCGGTGGCAGGGGAGTGGATAGGGGCGCTGTGAACGGTCATTCGGCGCCTGAACCGTCGGGAAGCGTGTCGGGCCATTGCTCCCAGACATAGGTGTACGCGAGCGAACGGATCATCCGAACGTACTCGCCGACCAATGGAAGGGGGTGGCGAATGAGCCACGCGATGACGTTGCTGCCAATGGGAAGCGCAACGACGCCTCGCATAGGAATGGCGATGATGTTGCACCCAAGGCGAAGCACGCTAGGGAGTTCGTCGACGTGATACACGGCGAATTCGCTGACCTGGTCACGCTGCGAACTAGAGAGCCCGGGAAGGTCGACGCCCAGCAGGCATTGTGTGAATGGGCGCACGAACGCCCGTGAGGTTTGAGCAGCCATGACGAAATAGGCAGTGTAGTCGCAGGGGCGAATGCGCCGCTATCAAACGGCGGCGCAGGTTCCGGCGGGGGAGTCGTAGATGGGGTTCTGGGTCCATGGCCCGCCTGCCCACGAGGCCACCGAAGCGGGCGAGATGCCATCGAAAAGTCGTGACATCTGCTCAACCAGCCACGCGCTGACAAGCGCTGCGCCGGAGGCGCACATATGAACTCCGTCGTACATTCGCTCGGGCACGTGATCGCCGTTGAGATCGGCGCTGTAGCGATCGGTCCATACCGCAGCGGTGTCGAGGAACGTGACTGTGGCGGGGTGTTCACGAGCCACGCGCTGACCGATGTCGTAGAGCTCGCTGGTTCCGCGTTTGCTCTGATCCGGTCGAAGCGGTGGAGGTGGTGTGATGACCATCTGTGCGCCTCGGTCGACAATGAACTGATGGAGCAAAATCAAAGAGTTGTATTGCTCGGTGGGGTCGAACTGGGCATCCCATACGGATAGTTGCACGATCACGAGCAATGCGTGGCCATCGACTGCATTGGAAAGACCAGAGAGGTAGTCAAAATACGCGCTCGTGCCGGTGAGGCGAACTCCAGGACCGGCAGCACTGTGCAACGTGGCGCCCGCTGCGCTGAGGGCGGCTTCGAGGCCAGGTTGCGTGGTGTAGGCAATCGAGTCCCCGAACAACACCACATCGTGGATGGTGCCTCGCTTGATGGCGGCGAGCGTGGTGGTTGTTTGTGGGATCGTTGTCGTAGCGCTTGGACTTGCGGCGGCAACGCTTGTGGTGGGCCCGGCCGTGAGCGCCACGATCCCTTTGAGGCTGACAGCTGTGGCGCTCGCTCCAGGTAAAGCCACGGTTACGGCCACAAGTGCTGCGAGGCCCACAGCGAGGCCGGTGGCGGGCGCGCTGACCCACGTTGGTCGACGCTGCAGCCCTTCGCGAACTGGGCGCTCGACATAGCGATACGACAGCACCGAAACCACCGCAGTGACCGAGAGGCGGACGGCAACGAGAGGCCAGTCGCTGAGGCCCGTGCGCGCCGGATTGAGCACCACGTAGATGGGCCAATGCCACAGATACAAGCCATAGCTGAGTCGGCCAACGGCACGCAACGGTCGCAGCGACAACACGTTGGTGATCGTGGTGCGCACCGGCGACTGGAGCGTGCGCGGGTCGACGGTGAGTGCGCCGAGCAGCAGTCCAACTGCAGCGGCAAAGATAAAGAAACCGCCCCGAAACAGCATTGAGTCGGTTCCGTGCGCTGCCACATACAGCCACAGGACCACTGCAGTAGCCGAGGCCAGACCGAAGCCCGCTACGGCGGTGGAGCGGCGCGACTGGTTCGAGAACGCCAATGCCATAGCGTTGCGAACAGTGTTGGTCGCGCACATGGCACCGATCATCATTGCGCCGATGCGCGTGTCGGTGCCTTCGTAGACGCGGGTGGATGCGTTGGGGTCGTAGAGCGCTGTCATCAACACGAACGAGGCAACCGCACCGCTGGCGCAGATCGCGAACATCGCGCGTTGCGGTCGACGTGCCCAGCGAACTACTGCAAGCGCAACGAGTGGCCACACCACATAGAACTGCTCTTCGACTGCGAGGCTCCACAGGTGGGTTAACGGTGACTTCTCGGCGAACGAGGACCAGTAGTCGTGAGCCGAGAACACCTCGTGCCAGTTCATCAAGAACGACAGGCTCCACAATGTGTCGTGGCGAAGGGTGAGGCGTTCGGGTGGCGTTCCATAACGCAGGTTCCACAGGGTGAGCACACAGATCATCAACGCCAGCGCGGGCAGGAGTCGTCGAGCACGCCGAGCCCAGAACGCTCCGAGCGCGACCGACCCGGTGGACTCAACTTCACGAAGCAGCAGGCGGGTAATCAAGAATCCGGAGATCACAAAAAAGGTATCGACGCCGAGGAAGCCGCCACTGAGATGGCCGGCGTGGAACAGCAGCACAGCGGCCACGGCAAGCGCGCGTAATCCGTCGATCGCAGGGAAGTAGTCGCTCTGCGTTTCTTGCACAATGCCCCCCGGCACAAGTCTCGTATTCGAGTGAAGACCGAACGCAAGTGTTATCGCTTGCTGTGGTCAGCCCTTCAGCCCTTCAGCCGTTGACCGATCTTCGAGTACCGCACGATGCACACAACGGCGCGAACCCCATCGCGCCATCCGATTTTCTTTCCCTCAGCGTAGGTGCGGCCAGCGTATGAAATACCAACCTCAAAGATTTGCCAGTTGCCGCGCGCAAGCTTTGCGGTGACCTCGGGTTCGAAACCAAATCGATCTTCTTCGATAGTGATCGACTGAATGACCTCACGCTTGAAGGCCTTGTAACAGGTCTCCATGTCGGTGAGGTTGAGATCGGTGAACATGTTCGAGAGCAACGTGAGCAGTCGATTGCCCAGTGAGTGCCAGAAGTAGAGCACTCGGTGTGGCCGTCCGCCCAAAAAGCGCGAGCCAAAGACGACATCGGCGACACCGGACTCGAGTGGCTCGAGCAACTCGCCGTATTCGGCTGGGTCGTACTCGAGGTCTGCGTCTTGCACGACCACGTAGTCGCCGGTTGCAGCTGCGAAGCCGGTGCGCAACGCAGCGCCCTTGCCCTGGTTGCGTGGCTGCAGGATGACCCGGACACGTGGATCAGAGACGGTGGCAAGCAGGTCGCGGGTGGTGTCGGTGGAGCCGTCGTCGACAACGATGACCTCGTGGATCCATGGCGAGGCGCACACGCGATCGAGCAGGGTCAGAATTGTGGCTTGCTCGTTGTAGCAAGGCACGACGGCAGTGAGGCAAGGGCGAGGTGATGCAGACACAGTGCCGATTACGTTAGCGACTGTCGTCGTCGAGTGAACTACGCCGCGTCGAGATGCTCGCGAGTAACAACACAATCACAACCAGGGCCGGACGATTCATATCTTCGAAGACGCCGGGCCAACCGCCATTCGGGAATGGGTGATAGATGCGTACGCGGTGCACCATGACCGCAGCGATGTACATCGCCACAGCAAAGGCTGCGGGGCCAACGAGGCGAGGGCGTCTGAGTGGCACGCAGCACGCAAATGCGATGAAGCCACACAGCAGGCCCCATTTTGGAGCGATGACCAACACGCCCGCCACGGTGGCGATCGAGATGGTGACGATGGACGGGCGGATGAGACCAAGCAAGGGCTCGGTTGAGTTGTGACTCCACAGAGCAGTGAACCGTGGCTCAAACACATCGGGTGGGGTGGTGCGGCGCCGATCGAACACGATGAGGGCGAGGCACAAAGCGATACCCAGTCCCGAGAGCAGCAGGCCAAGGTTGACCGAGTTCTGGCCGGCCCAAACAAGGTTCACCGTCTGAGCGGCGGAGTTCGGCGGTAAGAACCAGCCGTTGAAGCCGCCGTCGACCACCTGCTGGGTTCCGAGGGATGTACCAGCGATCGAAGCGGTCCAGCCGGTGTTGTAGCCCTCGCCGAACACAAACCAGCAGCCCGTGGGACAGGCTCCGACGGAGACCGTGCGAGTAGTTCGGGTGCTGCTGAGCAGGGCGACGGTTGGGGTCTTCGACGGGGCAGCGGGCGTGGTCGAAGGGTCGGGAGCCGCAGTGGGTGCGACGCTGGTAATCGAGCTGCTGCGCAACACGATCTGGTTGATGTCGGCACCGCTGTGCAGACCGTTGAGCGTGGCGATGATGTGCTCGCCACCGCCGATGGTGATCTGTGGCGAGCCGCAGAGATCGACATGGGCGTCGTGATCAGACAGCAGCGCATCGAGATCGCCCGACAAACGAAGAGGAACCTGAACGCCGTCGATGGTGACGAGGTCGCCGCGACAACCGCTGTCGAACTGTTCGGGAAGCGATGCCGCTGCAATGCCGATGCCCGAGATCTCGCTGATACCGACCGGCAGCGTGACGCGGTCGGCGAAGCGGCGATCAGTGGTGCTGGCTCCGTTGGTGGCAGTAATGGTGAGGTCGATGGCGTCGCCAGAAAGCGCCGGAAATGTGAGCGCGCTGATGCCTTGAGCATCTGGCGCTGGCACAGGCACGGTGTTCGTGGTGGAGCCTGCAGCAATCGTCACCTCTGTGATGGTGCCCAACTGAGCCGACGCTGGCTGGCGCAGGCTCAGGGAGGTGATGGCGTTCTGAGAATCGAGTGGTATACGCAGCGAGGCGCCGACCGCGGCCCCAAACGGCGACACCCACGACGTGGCCGGATCGCCGTCGGTTGCGGCCCATCCACCCATAGCTGGTACGCCGGTGAGGTGTGCCGACGAGGTCGTTCCGTTCCATTGCAGCAACTCGGCGAGCACCGCGTCGCTGGAACGTTGTGAGACGCGGGCGCTGATCGACACCGAGAACTCGCGCGGGTCGCTGAGCGTGAACGCTCTGTTCATCGTGAGCTCAGGGTCGCGGCGGTAACGGTTTGTGGGTCGAGTGCGCAACCGTGAAAAGACAAGGTCAACGGGCTGAGTTCCGGAGGTTCGCAGCAGCACGTTGCCGGGCACGCGGACCACTTCGCGCATGATGCCCATGTCGGTGACGATCTCGGCAAAGCCGACGCCGTCGAGAGCGGGCGCGCGAGCGGTTCGGTCGTAATCGATGGCGTCGATGCGGATGGTCACATGGCTCGAACGACGCTGAAGTGCAACGAGTTGGCCAGTGGCAGATCGAGACTCGGCGGTGAGGTCGAGGCTGCGAGAGCCGGAGTCGTCGGTAATGGTGACCCGTGTGATCCAGCGGTTGCGGTGATCGAGCGGTTGCGTCAGCGTGACCTTGTCGATCGGTGCATCGGCTGTAAGGCGGAGAAACTCGCCGATGGGTTGGCCATGGTCGCCTGTGATCCAAGCAGTGTTGGCCTCGCCGTCGATAGCCATTGCCGCTCGGTCTTCGGGACGATACGCGAACGGTTCACCATACGAACTCGCCGAGGCATGGATGGCGCCTCGCTGCTCGGCAATGGTCATATCGCTACTGGTCTGGTCGGCGAACACGGGGATGCGTTGGTCAGCGCTATCGAACGTGAGGACACCAGGGTCGGTAGACCCATCTTCGGTGAAACCCGTAACGTCTTGCGAGCCACGCCAGTGATGAGCGCGCTTGCGGTTGCTGTCGGTGACGATGACTCGGTCTGCTGATGCAATGGGGTCGGGCGTTGAACTGCTCGGGTCTGCAGCCGGAAGGTTCGCCGCATAGCGGATGAGCTCGTCGCCGGTCAGCAAGCCAGCACCGGCTGCATCGACAATGCCGTCGCCGCTACCAGCCAAGACAACGTTGCCGATTTTGGCGCGCACAATGGGCTGCGGGTTGAGCACTGGCACAAGATCGACGGGCGCGAGCGGAGTGCCAACTGCTTCATTGCTGATGGATTGTTCTTCGATCATCGCAAGCGTGGGAGTGCTCACTGCGGCGACTCCATACGGACGCGCTGTGCCGAGTTGAGTAGAAGATTGAGCAAAGAGTTCGTTGGTGATCTCTGGACGTGGTGAACGAAATCGTTCGAACGCCAGATCGTTGGTGATCCAGAGCGTGTCGGCACCAAACAGGCGCGCAATTGGTGCCACCGCAGAGGGGTTGATCGTGCCCTCTTGGAAGCGATCGTCGAGCGCATAGAGCGTGTCCATGGCGGCAGCGCTTCCGAGCGGAAGCAGGTCTCGGGTGATGACTGGTCGGTTGGTCAGAGCAGGTAGCGGTGGGTCGACGGTGTATCCCCATCGGAACGCGCCGAACTCAATGCCGGGCAACTGCAGTACTCGGTAGCCCTTGGGCGCTGCGTCGAGGGCCGTGGCTGCTTGCGTCCACGCCGTAGGTACATGTTGATCGTGAACCAGATTGGGATCGACGAAGCCTCCATCGAACAGCGCAGGCAGATTGACGATGGCAAGCAGACCAATGAGCCATGGAGCGAAGTGGCGCACCCGCCACGAAGTTCGCGAGATCGCGACCACAAGCGCTCCGGCGCCGAGTGCCAGACCGAATGTGCTTAACGGCAAGGCGCGGGTGCTGCTGCGAAGAGCAAGCGCCAACGCCGACCGCGAGTTCTGGGCGAGTGGCGCCATGAGTGGCGATGAGTTCGCGATGGGGTGGACGCCGACGGCAAGCACGACGCCGACGAACACCAACAGCGCGGCGTAGCGGCGACTCGTCCATCGAGTTGCGACGAGGCCGAGCAGCGCTACTCCCAGGACCATGAATGAGATTGCGACCAGTTGGCCAGAGGCCATGTAGTGCTCGGAGGCGGTGGTGGCAAAGCCCACTGGATCGCGTAGGTAGAACAGCCAATAGCCCATGCCGCGCAACACTTCGCTTGCCGACGACACCGACGAGACGGCCTCGAGGGTCTCGGAGTAGCCCAGTACATCGGCGCCGTAACGGCCCTGCACAGAGAGCATCGCGATCCACCACGCAGACATCAGCAAACTGATGGCGCCGATCTTTGCAGCAACGACGATGGCGCGGCGCCAAGTGATCGAGCGGCCCCATGCGGCATGTAACAGCCACAGCACTGGGCCAGGAGCGACCATCAAGATTGCTGTGGCGTTCGGAGCTGCCACCGTTGCCATCACGAGTCCGAAGAGTGCTACGTCGCGCCATTTCGTGCGCGTGGCAGCGCGTATCGTGAGCCCGATTAACCAGCCGAGTCCGGCCCACGGCAGCAACATGGCCGAAGTACGCGACACGTAGGGCAAGACATAGGGCGACAGTTGGTAGAACATCGCTGCGATGAGTGCGCCGGTGGCCGGAATGCCGAGGTGTTTTGCAGCCCAGCGTGCGCCGAGTCCGGCCGCGAACATCAACGAGCCGATCCACAGGCGATGGGCGATCCAGTCGGGCATTCCGACGGCGTTGCACAGCGAGTACCACGGGCCTGACGGCCACAGGTAGCTCAAGGTTTGATGGGGGACCCATCCAGCGAACTGGCGGGTATCCCACGAGTACGCCGCGTCGCCGGTGAGTCGTGCCGGGTTCAGATACAAGAACAGTTTGGTGTCGGCAGGGATCTTGCCTGGCGATGCGGCAAGCGACGGAATGTATGCCAGCGCCGCGAGCAGGAGTACGTGCAGGCGGAGGCGTGAGCGCTGAACACGAAGGAGGAGTTCGGAGAAAGAGACGCTCATAAGCAGAAACTGCGGGCTGTCACAGCGGCCGAAGAGTACCACGGACTACATCCGCCGTAGGGCGTTCGCGCTAGCGTGACGAACCGTGCGAACGGTTGTAGTGGTGCCCACCTATCAAGAAGCCGACAACATCGTTCGCTTCCTCGAAGAGGTGCGCAACTCGTTACCAGAAGCGCACATTTTGGTTGTCGACGACAACAGCCCCGACGGCACCGGCAAGCTTGCCGACGAGACCGCTGCCGAGCTTGGCAACATTGAGGTGCTGCACCGAACAGCCAAAGAGGGCCTCGGCAGCGCCTACCGTCATGGCTTCAGTGAGGCGCTACAGGGCGACTACGAAATTATCGTGTCAATGGACTGCGATTTCTCTCACGACCCCAAGACCCTTCCCGCGATGGTCGCTCGTATCGAGAATGGCGCCGACGCTGTCGTCGGATCTCGGTACATCCCTGGCGGCGGAACCGTGAATTGGCCCGTTCATCGTCGTTTGCTGTCTCGTTGGGGAAACCGATACACGAGTGGCGTCCTGCGACTGCACATCCACGACTGCACATCGGGCTTTCGCGCATACCGCGCCAGCGCATTGGGCGCGATCGACCCAACCTCAACGCAGGCCGAGGGCTACGCCTTTCTCACTGAGTTGGTGCGGCGTCTGATACGAGCTGGCTACACCGTGGTCGAGGAACCAATCACGTTTATCGACCGCGAGTTCGGCACCTCGAAGATGTCGGGTCGAATCGTTGCTGAGTCGATGTTGCTCGTTACCGGTTGGGCTGCGTCGGATGCGTGGGCAAAACTGCGCCGGCGCATCTCAAGCTCGCGCTGACCTTACGGAATGGCGCCAAACACGCCGTAGAGGCCTGTGAGAGTCACAATTCCAGCGGCGCACAACGCCAGCACCACTGTCCACAGTTCGTGGCCGCTTGAGAGCTCTTCGCTGTCGTGCTCGTGAGCGATCTCGAGGTCGCGAATCCATGCGGCAGCCGAGATCAGCAATGGGAACGCTGTGTACAAAAAGCGCGGGCGAGCTGTGACCGTGCTCGGCGCCAACATCAAGACCAGAACGACGAGGCTGTACGTCAAGATTGGTAGCGGCAGCCGCTTCTTCCATGCCATGTACAGCAACACAACCATGGCCAAGAACGAAACGGCCGTGATGAGGTCGGTGGGCGATGACATGGGTCGAGCGAAGGCGTTGATGGTCTTGTGAATGGCAGTAAAGCCAAAGCTGGTGCCTTCGTCCCAGGCTTCGCGCTGGGTGCGGAACCACGCCAACTTCTCGCCGGTGCGACGCCACAAAAACAGGTGGAACCCGATGAAGCCCAGCGGGGCAAGGAGGGGAGCCGCAAGCGAACGCCACTCGCGTCGCTCGCGCAGGGCGATCACGGCGGCCACGGCGCACGCAGCGATGAGCGCGATGCCATTTGGTCGAGTGGCAGCGCCGAGAGCAGCCAAGGTTCCGGCGGCCACCCAATGGCGTCGCTGCAGGCAGAGCAGGCAGGCAGCGGCGAACACCAACAGTGTGGCCTCGCTGTAGGTAAAGGAGAGCACGAAGCTGCCGGGGAAGAAGGCCATCAACAGCATTGCTCGATACGCAACGCGATCGTCGAACATCGTGCGCGTGAGTTGGCCCACGAGGTACACGGCAATGGCGCCGAGGACGAAGTTCATGACCAACGCAGCGAAGACATCGCCGCCCGGAAGTACTTGGTCGAGCCACCTCGCCAGAGTGGGGAACATCGGGAAAAACGCAGTGCGCGCCTGCACGTCGTCCCATGTGACATTTGGTGGAATGTGTGTCGGGTAGCTCAAGCGGATAATGCGGAAGTACCACTTGCCATCCCACGAAGTGAGCACTTCGTTGATTCGCCCAAGTGCATTGCGGGGCCGGCCGATGCCCGCCGCGCGGTCTTGCACGACACGCTGCGCAGCGACGATGCCTGCGCCAGCGATGACGCAGATTCGGCTCAGCACATAAGCGACGGATGCACGCTTCACCAATGTGCGCCATTGCTTGCGGCGCTGAGAGAGCAGCTCGGTGTCAACCTCAGCAGCCGCCGACTTGGCATCTGGTTCTGTGATGGGGTCGAGTGTGTGGGTCATGACGAAGTGGTGTACCGGTGCAAGCTCTGAGACGCTAACACGGAGACACCAAACAGTATGAGGCGGGAACGTCTCACCGTCGGTGCATTGGCTGTATGCGTTGACGAGGTCCGAACTTGGGAGCGGCGTGACCGTCGAGGCCAAGCAGGCGGATGACCCGACCCCGTTGTCCACCGTAGGGCTCGAGCAGTTGCAGCATTTCGGCGTCTGTGCCGCGTGGCCGCTCGGCGAGAGCCCAGCACACCATATTTGGGATGTGAAAGTCGCCCACTGGTACTGCGTCGGAATCACCGAGTGCGTGGGCGAGCGCTGAGCCTATTGTCCATGGCCCGATACCGCGAAGCAGTTGGAGCTTTTGTGCAGCCTCGAGCGGAGCCAGCGTGGACCATTGTTCGATTCGGGTTGCGTAGTTCGCCACTGTCCTGAGCGCCTCGGCGCGCTTGGCCTCAATGCCAAACGGGTGGTACCACCAAGCCGGCTTGCCCAAAATGCGCTCGGGCGGCGGAGGGAGGCGAAGGGTCTCGTTGGGCCCCGGCGCAGGGTCACCAAGTTCTGTACACAGTGAACGCCATTGGTTGATCGCCTCGCCGGCGGTGACGCGCTGGCCAAGAATCGTGGGGAGCAGCTCGTGGTACAACGTGCGGCTAGCGCCAATGCGCAGACCCGGATGATTGCGATGAGCGCGAGCAACTGCTGGGTGCGCCGCCTCGGGCAGCTGAAGCCCGGTATCGCAGTTTCCGACTAACTCGTTGACGCCGGCGACTATCCAATCAGACCCGGGTCCCCATGCTTGTATGGCGATTGGTCCGTCGATCCAATTGAGATGAAGTGTCGCCGGACCGATGGGCGTGTGGGTCGCTCGCCAGAATTGACCCTCGCCGAGTTGGGTCGTTGGATCGGTCGAACCAAATCGATACGCGCTCAGGGTGAGGCGAAGGTTCGTTGAAGGATCCACGTGTACGCCCACGATGGCGAACCGTACTTCGCTGCGGGCGTGGCGCGCTCGGCCGCTCGATAGAAGTTCACCCCATCTTGTGCGCCACGATGGACAGATGGCTGTTATCGAACTTTCCCGGCCCATCGAGGGTGTTGTCCAGATCACGCTCAATCGTCCGACGCGTCTCAATGCGATGACCAACGAGCTCGTGCAAGGCCTGCATGATTCGCTCGACGAGATCGCAGTAGACCCCGCAGCGCGCGTCGTTGTGCTCACCGGCGCCGGAAGAGGCTTTTGCGCCGGACTCGATCTCACTGGCTACGGCAAGGCGCCACACACTGAGTCGCTCGGCAAGTTGCAGAGCAGCTTTGCGGTGCAAAAGCACATCTCGTCGTTGATCCCGAAGATGCGTTCGATACCGCAACCAATTATCAGTGCTGTCAATGGTCCGGCCGCCGGGGGAGGGTTCGCTCTTGTGCTCGGCTCCGACATTCGCCTATGCGCGAACTCGGCCAACTTCAGTGCCGCCTTCATCCGACTCGGCCTGTCGGCATGCGATATTGGCACCAGTTGGTTGCTGCCTCGGCTGATTGGTGCCGTGCGCGCTCAGGAGCTGATGCTCACGGGTCGCACCTTCGACAGTGCCGAGGCCTACCGGGTTGGTCTCGTTGTCGATGTATACGACGACGAGGCACTGCTGGAAGCCGCGTATGCCAAAGCGAAGCAGATCATTGCGCTTGCCCCAATGGGGGTTGCAATGACTAAAGAAGGCATGTGGTCTGCGCTCGAGATTCCGGGCATGCAGGCATCGATAGATCTTGAGAACCGTCAGCAGATCATGTTGGGTCAGAGCGACGATTTCCGCGAAGCAATGATCGCGTTCATCGAGAAGCGTCCGGCCAAGTTCACCAATGGCTAAGCCCGAGCGGGCTGCTGTCTAGCGCGACTGAATGGAGACGGGCACTTCGAGTGGGTGGTGACACGCCACGAAGTGTCCGTTGCCGATGTCTTGCAGAATGGGTTCTGCCGACTTGCAGATGTCATCGGCGAACTGGCAGCGCGGGTGAAAGCGGCAACCCGATGGTGGCGTCACTGGGGAACCGGGCTCGCCAATTGTGGTGGCGTCAGCCAGAACTGCACCTGGATCGGGAACCGGAATCGAGTCGATCAAGACACGCGTGTACGGATGCGCAGGACGTGCGTAGAGATCGTCGCTGGGAGAGATCTCGCACATCTTGCCGAGGTACATCACGGCAACGCGGTCGCTGATGTTCTTCACCACGGCGAGGTCGTGGGCGATGAAGATGAGCGTCAGACCGTATTGCTTCTTGAGGTCCTCGAGCAGGTTGATGACCTGAGCTTGCACGCTCACGTCGAGCGCCGATACTGGCTCGTCGCAAATGATCAGGGTGGGGTCGAGCACCAGCGCACGAGCAATAGAGATGCGCTGACACTGGCCACCGGAGAACTGGTGCGGACGGCTTTCGGCTGCGCGTTGCGGGTCGATGCCAACGCTTTCGAGGACGCGATCTACGAGTGCTTCGCGCTCGGCCTTCGAGCCGCGGCTCCACACATCGAGTGGCTCGCGAACGCTGTCACGCACGATGCGGCGAGGGTTGAGCGATGAGATGGGATCTTGGAAGATCATCTGCATCTTGGTGCGCGCTGAGCGCAACTCTTCGTTGCCGAGCGTGGTGAGTTCGAGCCCATCGAGCTTGATCGAGCCCGATGTTGGGCGCGGAATCTGCATCATCGCTTTACCGGTGGTGCTCTTACCGCAGCCGCTCTCGCCAACAAGACCGAGGGTCTCGCCACGCATAACGTCGAAGCTAATGCCGGAAACAGCGTTCACCTTGAGGCCGGTACGGCCTACGGGGAACTCCATCACCAGGTTCTCTACGCGCATGACGATGTCGCCCTCGCGTAGGTGAGCTGTACCTGATCCTGCCATTACCGTGCCTCGAGTGTGACGGGTACTGCGCCGTTGTTGAGTTCGGCTTCACGCTGGTTGAACTCGGGGGAGCCGACCGGATACCAGCATGCGTAAGAGTGATTGGGGTCTTCTGCTTGACGAAGTGGTGGCTCTTCGGTGAGGCACTTGTCTCGCGCATACGCGCACCGCGGCGCAAACCGGCAGCCCTTGGGAGGATGCACGAGATCTGGCGGGCGACCAGGGATGGTGGCGAGGCGCGTGTGGCTCGGATCTTCGAGCTTGGGAATGCTGCGCATCAGCGACATCGTGTACGGCATCTTCATGTGAGCGAAGAGCACGCTGGTTGGGGCCTTCTCGACGAGCTTGCCGCCGTACATCACGGCGATCTCATCGGTGTGGCCGGCAACGACACCAAGGTCGTGAGTAACAAGAACCACAGACATGTTGCGATCGCGGCGTTGTTCGCCGATGAGCTGCAAAATTTGCGCCTGCACCGTGACGTCGAGCGCAGTGGTGGGTTCGTCTGCAAACAGAAGTGTGGGGCCGCACGCCAAGGCAATAGCGATCATTGCTCGCTGACGCATGCCGCCCGACAGCTCATGTGGGTATTGATCGAGGCGGCGCGCTGCTTCGGGAATGCGCACATCGCGCAGCAACCGCTCGGCGGTAGCGCGAGCGTCGGCTCGAGACATATCGAGATGCAAGTTGAGTGGTTCAGCGATCTGCTGACCAATCTTCATCAACGGGTTGAGCGATGTCATTGGGTTCTGGAACACCATCGACATTTCGCGTCCCCAGAGACGCCGCATCTGCTTGGAGGGCAGGCCAAGAATCTCTTTGCCCTCAAACTTCACCGAACCAGACGTGACGGTGTTCGAACTGGGCAGCAGGCCCATCAGCGAACGTGACAGCACGGTTTTGCCAGAGCCAGACTCACCAACGATGCCAAGGCACTTGCCGCGCTCGAGCGTGAGCGACACACCATCTACAGCGCGCACCAATCCTCGCTCAGTACGGAAATGGGTGCGAAGGTCGGTGACCTCAAGCAGCGGCTGGTGCTCTTGACGCAACTCTGTCTGCAGTTCGCTCACAGCGAGATCTCCTTGACATCGAAGTAGGTGCGAACGCGGTCGCCAGCAAAGTTGAGTGCGAACACCGTGAGGAACAACACGCCGATTGGGAAGAACGCAATCCATGGCTGATTCTGCAACGTCTTGGAGCTGTCGGAACCGAGTTGGATCATGCCGCCCCACGTAATGCTGCGCTCTACAGAGAGGCCAAGGAACGCCAAACCACCCTCGGCCACGATGGCCACTGCCATACCGAGCAGTGCAAGCGCCGACATCGGGATCGCGACGTTGGGGAGCAGTTCACGAACAATGATTCGCTTGTTCTTGGCGCCGAGACTTCGTGCCGCAATAACAAACTCGCGGTCGGCGTACTGCATCGTTGTGGCTCTTGCGAGACGGCCCACAGGAGCGACGGCGAGCACACCCAGAATCATTGAGATCGTGAACAGCTTGCGGTCGAGAAGCGCCGTGAGCATGATCGCCAAGACCAATGAGGGGAATGACAACAGGACCAGGAACATGAACGAAAAGATGCGATCGATCCAGCCGCGGAAGAAGCCGGCGAGGATGCCAAGCGTTCCGCCCACAAACATGCCGAATGCAATAGCGATGAATCCGACAGTGAGCGACACTCGTGCTCCGTACATTGTGCGAGCGAACACGTCGCGAGCATCTTTGTCGGTGCCGAACCAATGAGCAGCCGAAGGCCCCTTTGATGGACCTGCTTGGCCTGGCTTGATGAAGTTGAACTTGGGGTCAGGAATTGGTAGGCGCGTTGCGAACACGGCAACGAACACCATGACAAGGAGCCAACCGATACAGATCCAAAAGCCGATACCCAGTGTTTTCTTTATTGCGGCCTCGCCAGGTGCTGGTGCTGCCGCTTCAGATGTTGTTGGAGCCTCAGTACTCATCTATGCACTCGTGGGTCGATGATGGTGTAAACGACGTCGATCAACAGGTTGATCAACACAAAGGCGGTTGCAACGATCATCACGATCGCAAGCACCACTGGGAAGTCGTGGCGAAGTACTGCCTCAACCAACGTGGAGCCAATGCCAGGAATTCGGAACACTGTCTCAACGACAATGGAGCCGCCGATGAGTGCGCCTGTAGTGAGCCCGACAACGGTGATGAACGAGAACATCGACGGACGCAACGCATGCTTGAACAAGATGCGCGACTTTGAGACGCCCTTGGAGCGCGCCATCAAGATGAAGTCTTCCTGCAACGTGGTGATCAGGTCGGTGCGCAGCAAACGCTGGTAGATCGCGGCGGCTGGCAAGCCGATGACGAACCCAGGAAGCAGCATCTGGAACAAACGAGTCTGCAGCGGATCAAGGGCCCTGTAGGTGAGCGGGAACCACCCAAGCCTGATCGCGAACACGTATTTCAAAATGATGGCAAGGGCAAAGCCAGGCAGTGCCACCAGCATGAATGTGGTCGCCGTTGATAATCGATCGACGAACTTGTCGGCCCGAGACGCTGAGATGAGCGCCCACGGAATTGATACCAGCACAGCGATGAGTTGCCCAAGGATCAGCAACGTCACCGTGCGAGGAATACGTTCTTTGAGCAGTTCAGTCACCGGCGGTTGCCCGTCGGTGCTGAACTGCACGCCCATATCGCCACGAACAAAACCAGATACCCACAGTCCGTAACGGATTGGAAGCGGCTTATCGAGGTTGTAGTCGTTCTTTGCTTTCTCGATGAGCTTGACGCTCTTTGGATTACTGGTGTCGCGGGCGATGGGACCGAGGATATTGAACAGCGGATCGCCAAGGACGTTCATTGCTCCGAATGTGAGCGCGCTCACTGCGAAGAGCAACGTAATCGCCATGGCGATCCGCTGTGCCCAGTACCTCATTTGCCTGCGACCCAAAAGGTCGAATTAGGTCGCATGGTGTTCTTACTGATCCATCCAGGTGGTGTTAAGGAAGCTCTCTCCGGCGATGGTGCACTTCAGCGCTACGCCTTCAGGAGACTTGATATCGCACGTGCCGTGGACATTCGCGTTGAACGAGTTGGTCCACAGCGTGTGGTTGATGAAGATGTAGGTATACGCGTCGTGCATGTTCTGCACAAGCGCCTGGTATCCCTTGGCGCGAGCGGCAGGATCGTCGGTGTTCTGTGCGTCGAGCAGGAGGGTGTCGCGAGCTGGGTCGCAATAGCGAGGCCAGTTCAACGAGATCGGACCAACGGTGCGACAGAGCAGCCAAACGCTGTCGGCCCATGGATCGATGGCACCAAACTGGCGCCAGCCGAGCACGTTGGATTGGCCGAGTGCGTTCTGCTGGATGTGGTCCTGCTGGTTGACTTCGTCACGGGTGATGTTGAATGCAACCTTCCAGCCCTCTTCAAAGATTTCGGTTGTGCGCAGGCCGACGACCGACGGACCGACGAACTGGTACTCCATGTTGACCTTGCCGTCGGTGCATGTTGGCTTGTTGAGTACCGGGTTGATCTCGGTGCCCCGCTCAGCACAGTATGCGGCAACAAGCGGAAGAGCCTTTTCTGGCTGATCTGCGTCTTGCTTGACGGCTGGGTTGTAGTACGGGTCTTCAGGGGTGAACATCTGGTCGGCTGAGCGGGACACGCCGAGGCCGATGAGTTCGAGAATCTTGGCCTTGGGAGTGGCGTACGCCAACGCTTGACGCACGCGCACATCGTCGAATGGAGGATTCTGCGAGTTGATCATCTGGAACGACTCTTCAGCGGTGTCGTCAAGCTTGTTGGTGACGGTCCCGTTTTCTTTGAGATCCTTGATGGCGGTCTGATCGGTGGTGTGCAGAGCATCGAGACCATCGTTGTTGAACAGGTCAAGCAGGTCGGCTGAGTCTGGGACTGGGTAGAACTCGACAGCGTCGAGGTGCACGGTGCCATTCCAGTAGTTGGGGTTCTTTACGAAGCGGGTCACGTTGTCAGCGGTGCGGCTGTCGAACATGAATGGGCCGGTGCCCACTGGCTTCTGGTTCAGCGTTGGATCTTTCGCTGCTGCGTCGAGCCACAACGGTGACGGCATCATGCCGAGCTGGCTGGTGAGCGCCGATGGCCAATATCGGTTTGCGTCGAGCTGGTTGAACTGCACCGTCAGGTCGTCGATTTTTACAGCCGCGCCACTTTCTGGGTAGAACGGACGAACTGCAAGACCGACCAGAGCGGCACTTTGCTGCGCCAAGAATGCCTTGACGACGGCATCGGCGTTGAGGTCGGCGCCGTCGTGGAACTTAATGCCGGGACGCAACTTGACGGTCCATGACTTGAAATCAGCCGAAGGGGTGAACGACTCGGCGAGGTACGGAACAATCGAGCCATCGGCTGCGACGCGAGCAAGCGTGTCGAATACGGCTTCGCCCATCACGTAGCCAGGAGCCGAGAGAGCGGAGGTGGTTGGGTTGAGGCCATCAACGTCGGCCTCGAGACCGTAACGAAGCGTGCCACCATCGACTGGTGTACCTTCTTCGAGGATGGTGTCGACGGTGCTGCCGCCAGTGGTGCCGCCGGTGGTGTCAGCGGTGCCAGTGCCGCTGTCGCTGCTGCATGCGCCGGCAATGAGCGCGAGGCTCAGCGCTGTGGCTGCGAACGCGACGCCTCGGCGACGCTGTGTTGATCGTTCCTTGGTACCCATGAACTCCCCCTTGTTGAATGATTCTGAGCTGCTCGGCATGGTGCCGTGCCGACCATATATCGGCTGTGACGGTCGCCACAACGATTTCCGCATACTAGTCACAGTCGCGGACGGCGAGCACGATTGTGATCGTGTGTGTGCCCTAGGTTGGACGTAGATGTCGAACGTGCCCGATCCGATGACGCCTGACCCGCGGCGGCTCAGTCCTACTCATCGCCACTTCGATGAGATTATGAGCCGACACGCCCGCGCAGTTGAGGCGGGCACACCTACATACCGTGATCCAGTGAGCGGCTTCGCGGTGTTTACCGCAGTGTTTCTGTCTCGGCGCGGCACTTGTTGCGACAGCGGTTGCAGGCACTGTCCCTTCAATAGGTGAGCCGGTGAGCCGGTGACCCGGCGAGCGTGGTGTTGAGCGTGAGCTAGCTTCACGCTCGTGGACAAAGCCATTGCTCGAATGCTCGTGAAGCCAGATACCAAGTTGAACCTGATGCGGCGTGACCCCGACGAAACATTCGGTTGGGACAAAGAAGCAGCGAAGTCTGAGTTGCTCGTCATGCACGAGCGCATCGATGCCATGCAGCGGTGCTTAGCGGCCGAACGTCAGCACAGCTTGCTTGTGGTGTTGCAGGCAATGGATGCGTGCGGCAAGGACGGCACCATTCGGTCGGTGTTTGGAGCCCTCAATCCGGCTGGTGTCAAGGTGGTCAGCTTTAAGGCTCCCGTGGGTTACGAGCTAGAGCACGACTACTTATGGCGCGTTCATGCTGCCACGCCTGCGCGCGGAGAGATCACCGTGTGGAACCGAAGCCATTACGAGTCGGTGCTCGTCGAGCGAGTGAAGGGCCTCGTCAGCGTTGAGCGTTGCGATCGGCGCTATCGCCATATCCGCGAGTTCGAGCGATTGTTGGTCGACGAAGAAACGCGCATCGTCAAGATCCACCTCAACGTGTCATTCGAAGAGCAGCGTGTGCGGCTACAAGATCGCATCGACGACCCGACCGAGCGTTGGAAGTTTCGTCTCGGAGACCTCGACGATCGAAAGCTTTGGCCTGACTATCGCAAGGCCTACGAGTTGGCGCTGTCCCAGACGAGCACTGAGAGCGCTCCTTGGTTCGTGGTGCCAGGCAACAAGAAGTGGGTGCGGAACCTTGCCGTGGCGAAGATCGTTCTTGCCGAGCTCAACTCGATCGCACCAAAGCTTCCACCCGACGACCCAGCGCTCGCGGGGTTGCAGGTTGTCTGAACGGCCAGTCGACACCCGTTCGGTGTCGACTGTTAGCGTCTCGGTCGAAGTTCGTCCGAGTGCTCAGGGGGCAATGCCATGACCGATCAAGCCACGAAGCCGCGATTGAAGATTGTGCCGCTCGGCGGAGCGCTGGGTGCGCGAGTCGAGGGCTTCAACGTCGAAGAACTCGACGACGAACTTGGTATCGAACTGCGCCAGGCGTGGGCCGAGCATCTCGTGCTGTTCTTTCCTGAGGCTCACCTCACGCCAGCGCAACAGCTGCGACTTGCCCGGGTGTTTGGACCGCGGCTCGCAGCCACCACCGAGACCGGCGGCGACTATCGCGGTGCAACCACGCTGGCTGCCGAGGGATTCCCCGAGATTCTGGTGCTCGACACAGCCAAGGGCTTGAAGAAGTCCTCAACCAACGTGTGGCATACCGATGTCACGTTTACAGACACACCGCCGATCGGCTCGCTGTTCTGCATGGACATTCCGGCTGTCAACGGAGGCGACACGTTGTGGAGCAATCAGTACCTGGCCTACGACGGACTCAGCGAACCCATCCGCACGCTGATCGGTGGTCTCACGGCAGTGCACGGACTGCCGCCGATCACCGGCTTCGCAACGCATCCAATGGTCAAGGTGCATCCAGTCACGAATCGCACGGCGCTGTTCGTAAACCGCGGGTGGACCCGAATGGTGAAAGAGCTTGTTGATCCAGAGTCACGGCACTTGCTTGAGATGTTGTTCGAGCGCAGCGAGCGCGCGGACTACCAGATTCGTTGGCAGTGGACTGCAGGTGACGCAGCGCTCTGGGACAACCGGTGCACGATGCACTATGCGGTCGACGATTACGGCAGCCAGCATCGCGCTGCGCGACGCGCCACCATCTACGACAACTGATTTCTCTCGGCAGGTGACACTGCTCGGCGTGTACAAAATGTAAAGTCGAGCCTGCATGTCTGTCCTTGTCCCTCACTCGCTCAGCGACGCGCTCGCCGCGTTAGCTGACAACCCAGACGCTCTTGTTCTTGCGGGCGGCACCGACGCAATGGTTGAGGTGAACTCGGGTCATCGCAAGCCGTCCCATGTGATTGCCATCAATCGAGTGGCAGAGCTTCGTTCGTGGACTTATGACCCCGTTGCAGCAACGGTGCACATCGGCTCTGGAGTTACCTACGCCGAGCTCATGGAGTCGCCAGTCGCCGAACTGTTGCCGGCGCTGGCCGAAGCATCTCGTACCGTTGGATCGCCGCAGATTCGCCACGCTGGAACCCTTGGCGGAAACCTCGGCACGTGTTCGCCAGCAGGCGATGGACTCCCCGTAGTGTCAGCGCTTGACGGCGTCGTACACCTTGCAAGCGCCGCTGGCGAACGGTCGCTCTCGGTGCACGAGTTCATGGTTGGCGTGAAGCGCACAGCGCGCCAACCGGGCGAACTCATTACCGGCGTCACTTTGCCGGTGATCACCGGATGGCAGGGCTACAGCAAGGTCGGTGTGCGCAACGCAATGGTGATCGCGCTTGCAAGCACGTGCTTAGCCACAGACATCGAAGGGCGAAATGTGCGACTCGCGCTCGGCTCTGTTGGTCCCACCATTCTTCGCTGTGCCGAGGCCGAAGCATTCGCAGCCACAGCGGTGAGCTTCGAAGCTCGAAGCGTGTCGGTTGCCGATGCGCGCCGCTTTGGCGAACTCGCCGCGGCTGCGAGTCGTCCGATTGACGACCATCGCGCCACCGCCGAATATCGGCGTCACGCCATCGGCGTGCTTGCATCTCGATTGCTACGAAGGGCGTTTCCCAATGAGTGAGTCGGTGGCTCTCAACGAGCAATACGAGCTTCATGTCAACGGCGAGGTGCGCCCCGTGCGCGATTCGTGGCTCGGCGAGAGTCTGCTCTACGTGCTTCGCGAACGGCTCGGGTTGCTCGGCAGCAAAGGGGCATGCGAGCAAGGTGAGTGTGGCTCGTGCAGCGTGCTCGTCGATGACGAGTTGGTGTGCAGTTGCCTCGTGCTGGCGGCCAGCGCGGTTGACCAGAGCATCGTCACCATCGAAGGCGTAGCGCCCATCGGTTCGCCAAGCGATGTGCAGCAAGCGTTTGTCGACGCTGGCGCTGTGCAGTGCGGTTTCTGCACTCCAGGGTTGATCATGGCCACGCACGCGTTGCTCGAACGCACAGCCGATCCAACTGAGTTCGAGATTCGCGAAGAATTGTCCGGCAACGTGTGTCGGTGTACTGGATACGGGCGCATCATCGAAGCAGTGCAACGTGTTGCTGTCTCTCGCCGTGACTCGGGGCAAGCATGAGTTCCGTCACTGGCGAGCGCATCATCTCTGGCCGCATCGGCGACAGCATTTCCCGTCCCGACGGCACGCCAAAGGTTCAAGGCAGCTACGCCTTCTCCAGCGACTTGTCAGCAGAGAATTGCCTCTGGGGCGCCACGCTTCGTTCGCCGCACCCTTCGGCGCGCATCGTGAGTATCGACGTCTCGGGCGCATATCGAATCGCCGGTGTCGAAGCGGTCATCACCGCAGCCGATGTACCTGGTTCGCCCACCTATGGGCTCATCAGCAGCGACCAGCCCGTGTTCGCCTCCGATGTAGTCCGCTATGTCGGCGAACCGATCGCGGCGGTTGCGGCTGATCATCCCGAGACATGTCGCCGGGCACTTGCCGCCATCGTGGTGGTGTACGAAGTGCTCGAACCGCTTGTCGATCCTGAGCGCGCCATTGATGGCAGCCACCCCGATATTCATCCTGACGGAAACGTCATTCGTAGGCAGCGCATTGTGTGCGGCGACCCCGACATCGTGGGCGATGTGGTGGTTGAAGGCGACTACGAAATCGGCATGCAAGACCAGGCGTTCCTGGGTCTTGAGGCGGCCATGGCGTTGCCTGATGACGATGGCGGGGGAGTCTCGCTCTACGTCGCCACGCAGTGGTTGCACGAAGATCAAAAGCAGATCGCTGCATGTCTCGGAGTTCCGCTGAGCAAAGTGCGGCTCACTCTTGGTGGAGTTGGCGGCGCCTTTGGCGCTCGCGAAGACATCAGTCTGCAAGTGCACACGTGTCTGCTCGCGCTACGCACTGGCCGACCAGTTCGCATTCACTACTCGCGTGAAGAAAGCTTTCTGGGACACGTACACCGCCACCCGGTTCGCATCTGGATGCGTCACCATGCAACCCGCGACGGACGACTCGTCAAGGTCGAGGCGCGCATGGTTTTCGACGGAGGCGCTTATGCGTCCACTTCGTCGGCGGTGCTCATCAACGGAGTCACTCACGCACAAGGTCCATATCGATGCGACAACGCTGTCGTCGACGGCTACGCAGTGCGCACGAACAACCTGCCGTGCGGAGCAATGCGCGGCTTCGGCGTTGTTCAGGCCTGCTTTGCTCACGAAGGCCAGATGGACAAGCTCGCGGCAGCGTGCGGCATCGACCCGGTCGAGATTCGTTTGCTCAACGCCATGGTCACCGGCGACAAACTCATCACCGGCCAGATCATCGAGAACGTTGCTCCGGTAGCGCGTTGCATTCGCGAGACCGCTGCATTGCCATTGCCCGACGAACCTGTCGGCGGTCACGATCACGACCCGATGCGGTTGCCTGGCGGTGCTGGGCGCACTGCCGACTCAAGTCACATCGTGCGCGGCATCGGCTTCGCTGTAGCGATCAAGAACTTGATGTATAGCGAAACCTTCGACGACTACTCCACGGCGCGTTGTCGTCTCTCCGACGGTGTGGTCACCTTGAAGTTCGCCACGAGCGAGGTCGGTCAAGGCTTCATCACGATTGCGGGTCAGATTGCGCGCAGCGTGCTCGGCTTCGACAACGTTGTTATCGACTCGATCGATACCGATGTTGGCTCGGCCGGGTCAACGTCTGCGTCGCGTCAGACATGGATGAGCGGTGGCGCCGTGAACGCGGCGTGCATCAACGTTCGAGATCAACTGTTTGCTGCTGTTGCCGCTCTGCATGGTGTCGATCCGTCCTCGCTTACCGTCGATGGTGGCGACATCGTCGATGCCGCTGGCGTGTTTCGTATCTCGGCGCTTGAGGCGGCTTCCGGTCTGTCGTTCGACGAGACGGTCGAGTATCACCACAAGCCCACCGAAGACCTCGACGAAAACGGTCAGGGCAACTGCCACACAGCGTTCGCATTTGTGGCGCACCGCGCCGTGGTTGATGTCGATCCCGAGTTAGGCCTCGTGAAGGTCATTCAGATTGCGACTGCCCAAGACGTGGGCCGTGCTCTCAATCCGCTCAGCGTCATTGGTCAGATCGAAGGCGGTATCGCCCAAGGACTCGGGCTGGCGGTGATGGAAGAGATCATCATGACCAACGGTCGCGTGCGCAACCCAAGCTTTACCGATTACTTGCTGCCCACATTTCTCGACATGCCGTCGGTAATCGCATCGCTCATTGAGGAGCCCGATCCGATCGCGCCTCTCGGTGCCAAAGGCGTGGGCGAGCCACCGACGATCTCAAGTACGCCAGCGATTGTTGCAGCCATTCGTGATGCGATCGGCAAACCCCTGAACCGCGTCCCGGTGCGACCTACTGACATCATTGGCCTCAGCGCGTTTCCCAGCATCTGACTCCAGTAGTGCCCATGCGTTAGGTTGGTCATCGACTCAATCAGAGACAAAACGACAGGGGAACATCGGTGCTTTCTGACCGCGAAGTGATGACTTGGGAGATGTTCGGGCAGGCGTCACGCGACCTCGCGCAGATGGTGGCCGACGATGGTTACGAGCCAGACATGATCCTGTCGATTGCGCGCGGTGGCCTGCTTATTGGTGGTGCACTTGGATATGCGCTGTCAGTAAAGAACGTGTACACGATGAACGTCGAGTTCTACACCGGCGTCGATGAGCGTCTCGAGGTGCCTCGCATTCTTCCGCCGGCCCCCGATTTCGTCGACATGTCGCATGCTCGCATTCTGATCGCCGACGATGTCGCCGACACCGGCCACACGTTGCGCAGCGTCCAAGAGTTCTGCGACGGCAAGGTCGCCGAAGTCCGCAGCGCCGTGCTCTACGAAAAGGCTCACTCAGTGGTGCAGTGCGAATACGTGTGGAAGCGCACTGACCAGTGGATCAACTTCCCCTGGAGCGACAAGGATCCAGTTGCCAAGCGCGACTGGGCCGTGCGCGACGCCTGAGTCACGACCACCGCCACTCACGACCACCGCCGCCGCCGCCACCACTTTGCTTCA